>Ga0190361_1000017_pt1 | contig 79771 bp, 126 predicted proteins | sample 48721845_MG_FD_161273 | JGI IMG/M metagenome (GOLD analysis project Ga0190361, IMG submission 161273) | Hydrothermal vent microbial mat bacterial communities from Southern Trench, Guaymas Basin, Mexico - 4872-18-4-5_MG | ecosystem: Environmental > Aquatic > Marine > Hydrothermal vents >... | reverse complement strand
TTGTATAGGATTTTTGAAAAATTTGATATATATTTTTAATTTTCTTATACAAATGTATAATGTTCCAAGTTTATCCAATACATTTGATATATATTTTTAATTTTCCTATACAAATAGCTTTTTTTTCGCGTTTCGCGTTTCGCGAAACAGAAACTATTCTTCACACAATACCCATTTTAATGCTCTTAACTCGCCTTCCAACCCATATTTGAGTATAGGCGAATAATCTAGCCAACTCTCTGTTAATTCTTCTTTTATTTTTTCAATTCTTTCTTTGATTTCTTTTTTGGTTTTCATTATTCACCACCTCAAGGAGACCCCTTCCTTCAGGGAGGGGAGGAATTGAGGTAAATATTTAAATAGTTTTTCTACATATATGTAATTATGGAAATTACCAAAACAATTGTATGCAAACTTAAAGTTAGTAAAGCTGATAAGGAAACCTTGCTCAAAACTATGGAATTGTTTAAAGAAGCTTGTAATTATATCTCCAAAGTTGCTTGGGAGCAAAAGTGTTTTAATCCTGTTGCCTTGCACCACTTGACTTATAGAAAGGTTAGAAAAATGCTCAAACTTCCTTCTAACCTTTGTATCGAGGCAAGAGATAGAGTTGCAAAATCCTATAAAACGAATAAACACAAACTTCACAAATTTGAATCTCTCTCTATGGATTTGGATGATAGGTTGTTTTCTATAAAGAGAAAAGATGATAAGTTTTTCGTAAGCATAGCTACTATTAAAGGAAGAATTAAATGCGAATTCGATATTGGAGATTATCAAAAACAATATCTTGAGAATGTTAAACCTACTTATGCTACTTTGCATTATAGAAATAAAACTTTTAGTTTGCACATAGCTATTGATAAGGAAATTCCTGAACCAAAAGGTAGTAATCCTGTTGGTGTAGATATCGGGATTAAACATTTGCTCGTTACTTCTAATGGCTTTAAAGTTAAGGGTGGAAGTATTGTTAAGAGAAGAGAACACTTTAGAAAATTTAGGCAAGAACTTCAAAAGAAGAGAACTTGGTCTGCTTATAGGAAACTTAAACAAATTTCTGGTAAAGAAAAGAGATGGATTAACACAATTCTTCACCAAATCAGTAGGGAGTTCGTTAATACCCTTAAAGAAGGTGATGCTGTTGTTATGGAAGAACTTAACGGAATAAGGAATAAGGTTAAAGTTAGAAAAGAGCAAAAATGGATTTTGCATTCTTGGGCTTTTAGAAAGCTTCAACAATATATTGAATACAAAGCTTTGGAAAGAGGAATCCCTGTAGTTTACATTAATGCCAAAAATACAAGCATAACTTGTCCAAGATGTGGTTATATAGATAAGAGGAATAGAAGAACTCAAAGTTTGTTTAGGTGTGTTAAGTGTGGTTTCCAACATAATGCTGATATGGTTGGAGCTATTAATATCGCTAACAAATTCCGTTCCGAGCTGGCTCGGATGGAATGGGGTGCTGTCAACCAGCCTAATGTAGGGATAAATGCCATGACTCTTGAGCATCATGATTCACCTGCAAGCCCCTTCCTTTAGGAAGGGGTAGTTGATTTATTCAACCATTCTTTCATACAAGTTTTACTACACCAAGGATAATTCCCAGATTCCACACCACAATTCCAACATTTCATATTCTCACAATATATTTTAACCTTTTGTTTTTTAAAGATTTTCGATGAATTTTAGAGCATAATTCTATAAAGATATAATTCCTAGTTAAATCTTCTGTAAATTTAAGTAAAAAATATATTTTTAGCATATTTTGAGGCCAAATAATATAGCTTACAACATGAAAAAATGGTTAAAAACATCACTTTTTTATCTCTCTTAATAATATTATACACAAATTTGCATAGATACTTATGTCCTTAAATTTATCTTCTAATTCTTCTACCGTATCTTTTTTACCTTCTCCCACCATTTCATATACAGCATCAACTTGTTTTGACATTAAAATCATTGCACTAGCTAATGCTGGATTTATGTTTGGTTTTAGTAACTTTTTAATTAACCGCCCTGTTCTTTTAAAATTTGCTAAGGGATCGTCCTGTGTTGCATATTGTTTATTTTTATTTGAATGAAGTTCCAATTCTTCCAATATTATTTTATAAAATCCTGGATGCCCATAATATTTTCCATTTTTTAAATCTTTAATTAATTTTTCTAACTTATTTATTATTTCTTCCATTTATATACCTCCAGATTTTTCTATAAATTTTTTCATGAATATAATACCACAATGTGCAGCTTATTTGATTGTTATTTCCATAGCACCAGTTATTAAGATATTCCTTGTAAATATATAAAATATTATAAGATGTAAAAGTATGTCTATGGTTTTATAACTAATTACTTTCTTTAATGCTTTTGTTTTCATTTGATCATTTTTGCTATTAAATAACCTAAGAAAATTCCAAATATTGCTATTACCCCTTCTATTTTTGATGGCGCTGGAATAGGTAGATTCAAAAAAGAAAAAACCATACCTAATACCAGGCCTGTTATAAAAGACATTATTGATGCTAAAACCATTTTATCCTCCTTAATCTTTATATCTTCTTAATTCTTTGCCTTTAACTTCTGTCATAAGGAAACTGTCCCTGAATATTATGGTTTTGTCCATATCTGGCATGTTGCTCATATATAATTCTACATTTTGTTCTTCCGCTCCTACTATCGCTTCCAATATTCTCTTAATCTGTGGGTGCTTGAATGAGATGTAATACCTCCTGCCTAAATTGAACCTCTCCGCCTCGAACCCTTCTATGTAGTCGTTTTGCTCTAGCAGGAGCTTGTAAACCTGGTTCCTCTTTTTTGCACTTTTGTAAACGCAAATGACTGACATGCAATCACCTCTCAAATTTTATGGTAATTCTACCATAATATTATGGTATATATACCATAATTTATTTAGGTTTTAAATAGTGAATTAATTCTTCAAAATTTCTAAAAATTTTGTCTCCATAATATAATAACCACGGATGTTTAATTATTTCTTTTCCTGCTATTATATAAACAGTTAAATTATTCATTTTAGCAAAAATTATTTCCATAGATGTCCCTATGCTTGGATAAGGTAAATAAGCAATAAGTATATCACTTTTTTTAATTAATCTTAAATCCCTTCTTACAATTGTTTTATAATTTAAATTTTTATCTCGCTCAAAAGGATTTATAACATTTAATCCCATATTTCTTAACATTTTGATAAATCTCTTCCCTTGTCGCTTTTCTTTATGTGGATGAGCAAAATAAATTCTCATATTTTTAGTTAAAAAATCAAATATTTATAAATTTTTCGATAAATTTTAAAAAAAAATAACAAAAAATCACCATTTTTAAATTTTATCTTTAAACTGTGGGTTAAGATATCCTTTAGGTAGGAAAGCCCCTTTGTTCACCCCCAACCATAATCAATTAATTCTATTTTCAATTTTGTTTTTCTTTTTGTTTTCTTAATATTTACCATCCATCCCGCTATCCTGTTACCCTCTCCTCTCCTAATGCAATAAGGTGTAGGATATTGAAAATTTCCCGCCTCAAAACTATGAGTATCTCCAATTAATCCATACCAGCTTCTATGTCTATGCCCCGCAATTAAAATATCTGGTTTTCTTATATTTGGTTGATCTCGCATATATTTTTGTAAGGGATAAGACATTGCATAAGCCAAACCTCTTTTTAAATGAACTAAATCCATATCCATTTCTTTATCTAAATCTCTTATTTTACAATATTCCCTTCCTAAATAAATCATATCGCTTCTATCCTTTTCAATCGCTTCTCCAATATCTGCTCCAGCTGTTTTCAAATAACTCAAATCGTGGTTTCCCGTTATGAAATAAGTTTTAGAACTTTTAATTCTCGGATATTCCTTCACCACTAACTCTTTTTGCGAGTCAAACCCTATCGCATCCTGTTCCGCTACCTGCCCCTTGTAAATCTCTCCGTCCGTTAAATCTCCTGCGTGGAAGAACTGCTTCACTCCTTCCGAATACAACTCCTTGTAGAAATCGTTTAGATGCTCCCTCGCAGCATAGATTGAACCAAAATGAGTATCGGCTAAAATACCAATTTTTTCATCGATAGAAATTGGAAAAGTTTTAAAATAATCAGCTTTTAAGATTTTTCTTTTTTTCTTTTTTCCCATAATTAAAACCTCCTCAGTAATATTTTCTAATCAAAATTAAAAAAAGTAAAGGTTAATCTCCCTGCACTTCACCGAACTTCGCCATTATCAACTTTCTCATCTCTTTCTTCATTTGTTCCCTTCTTTCCTCGCACTCACTGAACTTCACATCTTTGTTGTAAATGAACTCGTAGAAATTGTCATCTATAAATTTGTAAATTGATGTAATCGGAATGAACCAGCCCATATGTGTTATCGGGCTTTGACTGAACCCTAATCCTGAAACCGCTATCCGACTTGGAATTCCTATAAATTCGTATCTTTTGTTTTTAACACTTTTCCTGTATACTGCTCCACCAGAATTGTGAACTAATATACCGTTTGCAAAGAAATTATGTGCTCCTTCTACTTGTATATCAAATGTTTCCTCTTCGCCGATTGGTGTTATTTTTGATACTCTTTCCAAACCGATTCCATCGAATAAATTTAATCTTTCTATACCCCATAAACCTTCAACTCTTTTATATTTTTTCACTGTGTTTGGGTATACCTGAAATGACACTGATTCCCTTGTTGGTTTCGTATGTTTGCCATTTATCGTAACCGATTTTCTCATTCTTTTATGTAGATTGCTAACTCTATATCCAACGCTTATACAAAGCATTCTTAATTGTTTAGTTAATTCTTCGTTATTGAATTCAAATACCCAAGCATTTTGTTCGTTCACATATCCATTGCTATCGAGAACTCCTTTTATAAATTCTTTCTTTAAATCATCGTTTAGTGACCAAATCCAAGCAGGTATTGTTTTTTCTGTGGCTTTTTTATTTATTCCTAAACTATCTAAAAACATCACTGCCTCTTTGTCATACAAATGTATTCCTCTGTTATCAATTACTGGTCTTTTGCCAAATAGTTTTTCTATTATTTCTGAGTATTTGTTTATGTGTTCTTGTTTAAACAAACACAAACATAACTCGTAAGATTGTTTTGGTGGATTGTCCCTAATTCTCAAGTAACCATCGCCGATAAAACAACCAATTAATCGGACAATTTCTTTTGCTAATTTTCTTTTGCTTTCAGGTAATTTAGTTAAAGTGACTATTGCATCCCCTACTTTTATATCTTTTAGTTGCTTCCAAACAAGTTCGTATATGTTTTTACCACCGAACTGATTTATTGTTTTGCTATCTTTTGATTTTACTGCTACAAGAAACGGATGATTCGCTGATGCTTTTATTTTTCTTGTTGTTGTCTTTAATTCAAACACTTGTTTTACTCCTGCTTTTATAACTTTTAATACTTTATGTTTCTCTATCCCATTTTCTCCAAGAGAAAATACATTTGTGTTTGGTGTTATTTCACTTATCGGCACTGGACCTTCAGGGTTGGTCATTACTAAACTATCTCCTGTTAAACAATTCCCAAAAATCGTTTGTGCCGTAGACATCCAGTAAGAGTAATCGTCAATTATCTCGTCCATGAATGTGATGTGCCCTTTGGTCGCTATCGGCTCGTGCCCCAAACTCGCTCCCACGGCATACACTTCGTCGAATACTTTTATGTCGTCTATGTCTTCCTTCGGAATCAATTTGGCTTTGTATTTCACAGGCTCTTCGAACTTGTCCAATTCCAATAAAGCCACATCCATGTCTGCGTTGTATGCCTTGATGTTCCCTTTGTAACTGCCCGAAACTCCCTTGCATCTCGAATAATTTTCATAATAAAAAAACTCCACACTCGCCGGCGTTCTCACTTCTTTCTTGATGTCCATGCCCACTTTCGGGTCCCATTTCTTTTCCACTTTGACATTGTCGTCTATCACATGATAGTTTGTCAAGACATAAGTCCTGTATGTGCCATCGTCCACTTTGTCTGAATATACAACTGAACCTGAACCTCCCGCTTTCTCTGTTCTCACCCTGACTGTTGGATATAACATCTCTTCGTGTTTTTGCTTAATTTCCTTTTCAAGGTTTCTAATGTAATCAATCGGATACCAGCCTTGTCTTGTCATTATCTCTGTTGTACCATCTACTTTCAATCCCCCTACTTCTTTGATTGCTTTTAATAAATCCTCTCCTACTTTTGATTTATATAGTTCTTTATCACTCATATTTCCCTCCTTTCAGTTTAGATAAATATTCAACTTCTTCTTGCTTGAGTTCTCCCATTCCTATTTTTTCATCATAATGTTTGTAAAGCAACTCATTCGTTTCGCTACAATAAAATCCCGTTTTGAATGCGTCTACTTCCCCTTCTTCGTTGTATAGTGTCTCCATAACGAAGTAGGGCTCGCATTTAGAATCAACCAATTTGTTGTATCGTGAACAATAATACGCCCTCTTTTTGTTAAGCCAAAATGCTGACTTGTATGGGCAACCTTTCGGCTCTATCTTAACCATAATGCTCATCGTAACTTTTATTTTTAATCTCCTCCAACCTTCTCATCATCCTGCTTTGGATTGTGTCCAATTTCAACTTCCTGACGCCAGGAACTTCGTAAGTGTCCGTTTCCACTACTTTCCCCTGCACCAACGGATGGTCTTTTAATTTGTATAGGTTTAAAGCATATAAATTGCTAACGATATTTTGCAAATTAGCACCTATAATTTGGATGTCCTGAACGAGGTTGGAAACGAGAAACGGGTTCGTAGTGTATTCGTCCATACCTTCTCTTGATTCAGACATTTTTTCCAAGTGCTTATCTAATTCATGAACATACTTTTTCAGTGTCTTGGCAATCAGGGAAGTTCCCATATACAATAAATCCTCAAATTCCCTATCCAAATGCTTTTGCTTCTTCTTATACTTCATTTTTATCAAATATTTTATTAATTTTTTTAATAATTTATTTAAAAATTTTTTGATTTTTAAAAATTTATATATTTTAGTAACTATTAATAATTATGTGGAAAAAATTTACAGATAGTGAAAAACAACTTTGGGAAATAATGCTTGGTTTTAGATTTGAGTCAGCTAAATGGGAAGTTAAATCAAATGAAATTAGAATTGTAATAAGAAAAGATAGAAAAGAATATCCTATTATATTATCCATAAGTCCATCAACAATGCTACATTTAGGCAAGATGTTTCGTTTTGCCTTAGAAGAAATTAAGAAAAAATTTGAAGAAGAAGAAGAATTTCAAAAATATAATTATACATTTTATCCAGAAACTACTTTATAAATCTTAAGGTATAAGACATGATAACACTTTTACATATTCAAAAGAGTTTAAAACGAACAGGAAAACCATTTAAAGAAGTACATGAATGGTTAGATATGTGCACTACTCAACCATATAAAACTTTTGAAAAATATCCTATGCAACATAGATTAGAAAGACATACTCCAGCAGGATTAGAATATATTAGAAAAATGTGGGGAGAAGAAGCTTTAATAGAAGCTGTTGTTCATCTTCAAGATGATGGGTATAAGTTAAAAATGGAAAAGAAAAATGGAAAGATTGAAATTATCTGGTTATAATAAATTTTCCCATCCAGAATCTTCATTCATTTTCTTTATTCTTTTTTCTTTCTCGCCTATTGGAATTCCTATTGGGCCTTTTCCTTTTCCAAATCCTAATCCTCTACCCATTCCTTTACTTCTGATTTTTGATCCAGGACAAGGTTTTTCTTCTTCAGCCATTTAATTTACCTCTTTTTTTTATTAATAATTTGTTTTTGTTAATAAAAGTCTTTTCGTTGGTTTATGATATATTTTCAAGAATATAAATTAAATAAATTCCCATTTTTTAATAATTAAATTACCTGAATGACCGAATCAATCGGGCATAAAGGCTTAGTTGGTTCATTCAGTTTAGAATTAGGTTGGTTGAATTGGTATATGAGCAACTACTCAATAAGTTAGTAAAAGTAGCTTATAATGATACTCCTAATTCTGTTGCTATCATTACTGGAAAATTAATTCGCGAAACACCAGAATCAATAGTTATTCTTCATAATGGTATAGAAACTATTTTACCGAATATTAAAATTGTTAAGATTTCTGATTATTCTTTTATGGAATGTATTCAATGTAATAATTGTGGATATTATAATTGGTTTCATAAAAAAAATCCTAAAAAGTTTTGTTCTAAATGCAAAGAGGAATTAAAATGAAATGGGAAAAAATAAAGAAAAATATAATGAAAAAAGTTCCAGTAAAAATAATAGATGATGATACTATCGAATTTGTTTATAAAGGCAAACTTTTTAGATTACATAGATTTTTTATCCCAAATGGCTTCTTAGTTTCTAATAAAATAAGAGCTATGTATGATGGAAAATTAATACTTTTGCATTTGGTTAATGGGGAGTGGAAGATATATGAATAAAACTAAAAGTTTTTGGAAAATTAGAGAAGATGTGCTAAAAAAATTAAAAAAAGAAAAATTTTCAATAAAGACATATCCTACAGTAAATTATATTATAAATTTAACTATTCAAAAATGTCAAGAAAATGAAAAGAAACAAATTAAAAAATTGTTAAATGAAGTTAGAAAACTTGCTTCTATAAAATATGATGAATTAGTAAAATTAGTAAAAGAAATTTTTGAATTTGAGGAGGAAATGTTATGGACATCAATAAAATAATAGATGATGTTTTAGATAAAGAATTAAAAGAAAGAGAAATAGGGCATTATTATATTTCCGAAATACCTTATTGTATAAGAAAGATTTGGTATATGTTTAAAAAACCTAAAAAATTTAATTCTAAAACCAGAAGAATATTTGAAAGAGGAAATGTGTGGCATTCTTGGATTGCAAATATTTTAAAACGTAGTAGTGCTGTTGTTCATCATATAGAAGAAAGAAGTTTGATTATTCCTGATTATGAAGAAGAATTTTTTTTAAGAGGCAGAGTAGATGACTTTATTATTCTCGAAGAAAGTGGAAAAAAATATATATTAGAAATAAAAACTACAGCAAATATTTGGAAGCAGAATTCTGTAAGTCATCATCATCTAATGCAAATTATTCCTTATCTTACATTTACCAAAAATGATGGTGGAAAAGTTATTTATATTGATACAAGATATTTGGAAGTTAAAAGCTTTGATGTTCAATTTGATTGGAAAATAATGAAAGAAGTAAGAGAAAGAGCAAGAAGATTGCATTTTTACCTTAAAAATAACGAACTTCCACCGGCTGAAGGCAAAGAAGATGAAAGTAGAAGATGGGAATGTAGTTTTTGTTTATATCAAAAGGAGTGTGAACAAAATGCCAGATAAGGTGTGGAAAGTCCAAGAAAGGCGTGTGGCTAAAATATTTGGAGCTAAAAGAACACCATTATCAGGTATTCATAGTAGACATACATCAAGCGATTCAATACATAATAAATTATATATTGAATGCAAATATAGAAAAAGAATTGCTATTTTGGATATTTTTCCTGAAATAGCAAAAAAAGCAAGAAAGGAAAGAAAAATACCTATTCTAGCAATAAAATCCAAAACTTTAAAAGATGATTATTTTTTAATAAGAGCAAAAGATCTTTTAAAAATTGCTAAAGAGGTTATTAAATGAGTTTAGAAAAATATTTAAGAAAAGAACTTAGCCAAACAGAAATACAAAATAGAATACTGAAATTAGATAGATTTGAACTTAGTCCAGAAGGAATTAAAAAACTTGGAAAAGGCACATTCAGAATAGATATACTTATCAAAGCTATTCAAAGTCTTATGGCAGCAGAAAAACTTATTCCTGAAAACGGTTTAGCAACATTCAAAATTAATAAAAATAAGGAAATTAGTGCATCCAAATTTTTAAATAACTTGAGGAAGATTCATGAGACAGGAAGACTGGATTAAAAAAGTTGAGGCAGCAAATACAGGAAAACCGATTTTAGTTAGCAATCATTATAAAGCCCCTGATGAAACTTGGCCGATTGGTATATGGATACCATTATCTCAAGCTGAATTTCCTATTGATTATCGAACAGTATTACAAAATGAAATAGTTATAGATATTGATTTTAGGGATTGGAATAATATAAGAGAATTTGGTTCAAAAGTAATTACATATTTAAGAGAACATAAAATACCACACATTTTAGCCGATAGTGGTGGAAAAGGCATACATATTCATATATTTTTTAAAATTGTTTTAACAGATGATATTTTACCTCTTTTGACTAAAGCATATAAAAATGGCTTCCAAGAAAGAATAATTAGAACTTATTTATGGAATGAGATTTTAAGACTTTCGGGAATAGACAAAAATTATATAGGCAAAGGAAAACCATTTGACGATTCTACAGTTAATTTTTCTGATGAAACTAAAGGCAAATTAATAAGAGAGTTTGGTGGAAGAAAAGAAGCTGGTGTAGATGAATTAGGTAATGTAAAATGGGCATATAAAACTATAATAACCGATCTTCCAAAAGTTAAAAAAAGAGTATTTAATCATGATGAGGTTGTATATCCAGATAAAATAGAATTTTGGAATGTTCCTATAGGAAAATTAAGAACAATAATTAATAAATATTTATCTACTACAATCGAAGAAGAAAAACCAAAAGTTATTGAAAAATTTGAAGGTGCTTATACTACTCTTCCTTGTGTTCAAAAATTAATCAGAGAAGGAAACGAAGAAGGAATGAGACATGATGGTGCTGGTGTTGTTGCTTTATGTTGTGCTTTAGATAATTTAAGCGAAGAAGAAACTATGAAAATACTTAAACAATATCATAAAGCTTGTCTTGAAAGAGGAGGACAAACCCAATTTTCAGTAAAAGAATTATATCAATGGGTTGAATGGTATAAAAAACAGCCTTATATTTATTTTGATATAAGGACAATTAATTTGCTTACAAAATTTGGTGTTCATGATGCTAATTGTCCATGTAGATTAAATGAAAAAATGTTTGCTAATGCTATGGAATTTTTAAAATCTAATAATCTTTATGAAGAAATTCAAAAGGAATTCGATAAAGTAATAGTTAATGAAAAAGAAAATAGATTTTTATTATGGATGTGTTATCTCTCTGCTTATTTGGACGAAAGAATACATCCTCAATTAGCAGGGACAACATCTATTGGAAAATCTTATTTATTGAACAGAGTTTTAGATTTTATTCCTGAAGAAGATGTTTTAACGAGAGCTACAAGCTTTTCTTCCAAAGCAATAAATTATCTTTTGGCACAAGATCCTAATATTCCAAAAACAGAAGTAGATGGCGTAATGGTTCCTAATGTTGATGGAAAAATAATTGTTGTTCAAGAATTCGAAGGAGCACAAGATGCAATAATAAGTTTAAGACCATTAATGTCAGGTGATCAAAAAGGAATAGAAGCACATATAGTAGACAAAGACCCATTAGGCAGAAATGTTATTAAAAAATTAAAGGCTAACGGAATTCCTGTATTTGCTTGTGCTTCAACACAGCTTCAGCTTGATGAAGAATTTATGACAAGGACTTGGAGATTGGAATGTAACGATTCTGCAGAACAAACAAAAGCTATAATGGAATTTCAAGCAGAAGAGGATATTCATCCAGGTATTCATGTTGCTGATAGACAAGAACTAATAAAAGATGCTATTAGACTATTAAAAAGTAGATATAATAAAGTAATTAATCCATATTCTTTGCTTTTAGCAAGAAAAATGACTGTAACAGACGAGTATGTTAGATTAAGAAGAGATTTTAAAAAAATTAAAGAATTTATTAAAATCAGTGCTTGGTTACATCAATTTCAAAGACCAAAAATTGAATTAGATGGTACAACTTATATTATTGCTACTTTAGATGATTACAATCTGGTTAAAAAATTATTGGAAGAAAGTTTTGAATTAATAATAGAAGGAAGTGAAGAATTAAGAAAATTATATAAAAAATGCAAAGAATATGAAGAAGATGGAAGAGATATTACAGTATCTAAAATGGCGGTTTCTATGGGGTGGGGAACCGATAAAACATATAAAAATTTAAAATTACTTGATGCTAAGGGATTACTTTTAAGAGAAAAAGGTTTTGATGAAACTGATAAAAGAAGAGTAAGATGGGTTGTAAGACAAAAACAAAGACCGGTGTTTCCAGAATTAACACAAGCCGACTTAAAAGAATTTTATAACGAACAAAGAGATAAAGATCCACAAGTTGCTGAATTAATAAGCAAAATTTTGGAATAGTTAGTTGATTGACGAATTAAAAGGTTAAATTTATAAATAATAAATTCAATTAATTTTTATGCCAAAAGGTGAGTTTAAAATGGAAACGCAAAAACTTGTTAAAGCAGGAAAATATGGAATGAAAGGCGGATTGGCAGGATTCCTATTTGGGTTTGGTTTACAAGCCCTATTGGAAGTTGCTGGTTTGCCTGCAGTAGCATCTGTTCCTACAGCAGTAATTACTCCGTTAATTACCCTATTGGGTAGCGTTTTGGGTTTTGCTGAAGGAATGGAATAAATAAGAAAATAGATAACTATGAGAAAATTAACAGTTTACCTTATTTCTTACTTTATTTTTTTAGTTATGATTACTTATTTTTTAATTATTTTCCAAAAACCAATTAAAACATCAAATGAAAACGTGTGGGTAATCAGAAAACCATCTCCTTATGAATATACTTATAATTATACAAAAAAACCTCATACTTATAAACAATTAACAAGAGAACAAATATTATGTAAATGGTTAATATTTGCAGGCAAAAAAACTTATTATGATCCAATTTTAAATGTTACATGGCACATTCATCCTGAACTTAAAGCTTGTTCTTATTTAACAGAAGCTCATTAGTCCTTAAGATAAACAAATCTCTTTCTTTTTTAATTTAGGTTTGATTTTATTCGAATAAATCGTTTATAATATTAACAATTTTATCTGCTACTGGTGTTGCTGCTATGCTTTCAATTGGTGCCCCAGTATACCAAGCCGCTATACCAATAACTGCTCCAGTAATTATTGTTTTTACAAAATGTTTAGTTTTGAATTCTATGCGTTCATCTTTTTGTTTTTCTCTGGCATATCCAAGAATGCCCCAACCAATACCAGCTACAGCACCCCAAAACAAGCTTACTAAAGCGTTCATTTTATACCTCCATTTAATTTATTAGATTTATTAAATTTATTCTTTTTCTTTTGAGCCTATAAAGTTAATAACCCCTCCTTTTGTTTTTATATTGTCTTTATTTTTTAATACAAATTCATAAAAACAATCTTCATCACAAAAAGCTTTTCCTATAAATAATTTTTTAGGTTCTAAATTAACATCTTCTATTATCAAAGGATTTTTAATTTCAGCTCCACATGCTATACATTTAACCATTTTTCACCTATATAGTAAAGCCATAGATTCTATTTGGGTGGCTTGGTCTTTAAGAACAACTTTAATTTTTAAATTCCTTCCAGAAGCTGAAGCTTCAATTAATTCATCAGGAGTAGTTGAATACCAAGTTATACCGCCATCGTTACTAACATAATATTCTTCTGTTCCTTTGAGTTGCTCACCACTAATTTTTAATTGCATTTTAGTTACACTTAATGGTACTGTTTTTGTAATTGATATCATAGTTCCTGAACTTACTCCACTTTGAAGCTTCAATTTTCCATTATTAGTTTGAGTTCCTGAATGAGTTTCAACTTGCGAATCATCATCAAATGTAAAATTCCAGCTAAATCTTAATTCATAAGGATTAGTAATATCGGATAATTTTTGTTCCGATAAAACTCTTTCTTTTAATATTTTAGCCACAGTCGTTAACCCCCTCTCTATTGTAACTTTAGTACTTAACCCTTTTTCACTAATTTTATGGGTAAGTTCGATTATTTTATAATAAGTAGTAAGATTATTTGAAGGATCGCTAATAAATATCATTTCTCCTGGATTTATGGTTGGCAAACCTGGAAATGCTTCAGCTTCACCTCTATCTATAGCATTTTTTAATCTTTGTAATTCTTCATTTGCTCTTTGTTGTGCTTGTTCTATGGTAGTAATATTTGTATCAGTTATAATTTGTTCCTTTATAAACAAATTTTGTTGAGCTTCGGTATCTTCTGCAGTAGCAATTAGAGGACACCCTTCAATATCTTGGCCATAAACTATTACTCTATTTCTTACATCTGTAATATCAGTACCAAAACCGCTTACTGAAACTAAATTATCATTGTGAACTATAGCATCGGTAGTATTCCTTATCGATTTTTCTTCAAAATAATGACAATCTCCATTAGCATCTATATAACAATCAAATCCTGCTGCATTACATAGTTCAATAATACAATCCCAAAATGGCTTTTGATACCAATTAACCGTAACTGATGTAGTAGAGGTATTAACATTATTTGTAGTAAAATTAGAAGCATATGTGCTGAATAAGTCTTTAATTATTTCAGAAGTTTCTGTATTAGTATACTGTTTTGTAACAGTAATAGCTAAAAGTTTTTCTGCGTGGTGTCTGCCTTTTAATTCAATTTTAAATGCAGGATCTTTAGTATAGCCAACTTTATCTATAATTCCTTTAAAAACTTTGGTGGTTGCATTATCATAATCCAAAAAAAATTCGACTGTTTCTCCTCCAGAATAAACATTAGTAAATCGTTCATCAAGATTATCTAAAGATATGGAAAAATCACCAATGCTTTCTGTAGCTCCCATTGTGAATGATGCTTCATAAATATAATCAGTAACATCATCAATTGTTCCATCATTTCTAGTAATTTTTACTTTCCAATTTGGATGCTGAGTTGGTGGGATCCAAATATAACCTGTTTTTCTTAAAGTAACCATTTAATCACCAACAAGGTACACATTCAGTACAACACGATTCCCAAACTAAATTTGTTTCAATCCATCTACCAGAGCAATTTTCTAAATCGGCCCAAGCCCATTGCTCGACATATGCATATGGATCAAGATTTGAAATAAAAGTTTTTGGAAAATATTCTACTCTTATTCCATCGTTTTTTGAATTAGTAAGAGATAAAGTAATATTTGTACAATTATATTGATTAGTTAAATTAGGATAGCAAGTTGTAACGGTTGTGTTTTGACATATAACTTTTATAGCATCCCAATGATTCCATTCATGATTATCTCTTGTAAATGTAGGCTTACCATTTAATCTTAATTCAAATTGATCATTTAAAGTAATATAATCGGAAATTCTTATTAAATGATAATGCCAGTTTTCATCATCTTCTCCAGAGTCTTTACAATCATAAATTTCAACTAAATCAGTTCCATTATATATATATACTTCACCTTGTTCTCCGTCTTCTAATTCGTTTCCACAACTAGCATAAAAACCTACATAAGCTTCATCACAATCGCTTAAATCAAGCTGTTTAACCAAATAATCTTCATCTTCATCATAATCCCAAACACCTATATAATAAGTACCATTGGCAGCAGATTGTATCCCATTGCTAATTGATTGCAAATAATAAGTGCCGTCACTATCTGCTCCACAAGTATCCCAAGGGCAATCTACTGGACAATTTGTATTATGAGTCCAATCTTCTGCATCATCATAAAATACTGTATGATTTTGTACAACTCCTCCGGGTTGACAAACAGTTTGATTCCAATAAATGGATATATTCATTGGTTTATCGTAAGCTAAAGAGGTATAATTGAAAATAGGCATGTTATCTGTTTGACCATAAGGAGTCACATTTTTAGATGAATTACTGTCTGGAAAGAATTCAAAATAAGGCAAATCATAAGCAATTTTTAAAGAGAAATTTGAATATACAATATAAGCATAATGTGTATCATTTGTATCATAGTTTGGTGTGTGTGCTATTATAGTAACGTTCTGAGAACCATAATAAGGAAAATCGAGATCGTGAATTTTAAGAATGCCTTCCCAATTTGATGAATTTATTGATATTGGTACTATAACATTATTTTGCATATATTCGGTAAATTTTGATGTGTTCAATTCAAATGGATTAGGATTATATTCAATACTTATTTGACTAATTTCAACTATCCCGCCTTTGGAATAAACTATAATAGGAACTAAACAAATATCTTGGCTACATTCGTTAGTTAAATATTCATTTAGTTCTGAAGAAAAATCTGAAAGTGCTTCAGTTTGATATAAAGCATTTGTTTTACTCCATTCTATGTCTGCATCATCTCCAATATTAATATATGCATCTTCAGGATAAAAATAACCTACACTACCATACATATATGAATAACTAAAATCGCTTGTGGGAATATAAACCTGATATATATTAGCACCAGAATCTAATTCTTCTGCATCAGATAAACAGCTAGCATAAGCTAATGTACTATTTATTTTTTCCCACGCTCTAGAAGTATCATTCCAAATATAAATATCATTATAACAAGTACTTCCCCATTGATAAAAGCCTCCGAAACTATAAATATAATTTCCAATTTTTATTCCACCTTGACCGCCCCTAGACAAATCTGCTTGATCTCCTAAACTAGTATTCCATGTATCTGAAGTTATATTATATTCCCAAGTGTAAGGGCTAGCATAAGTACCACCTTTTCTTATACCACCCCAAACTAAAAATGTATCATTTTTATTTTGAGCTGCAGCTCCCCTGAATTTACCATACCAACTACCAGTAAAACCATCTTCGGATAATTCAGTCCAAGTTCCCGTCGTAAAATTATATTTCATTAACCAATGAACATAATCTCCACTACTATTAATTCCACCATGAATATACCAAGCATCGCCAATAACTACATTGTTTCCTCCAGCAACAGGTTTTGGATTATTATTCCCTACCTGTGTCCAGGTATTTGTTGTTCTATCATATTTATAAACAGCAGCAACAGGATTCGGATTTCCACTTTCTTGGTTTCCATATCCTCCATTTACATAAATATTTCCATTATATTCAACAACATTTACGTCCATACCCAAATCAACAGGAGCTTGAGCTTTCATTGTAACCTCACCTGTCGAAGGATCATATTCAAAAGTTCCATTTTTAATTTTATCAGGACAATTAATACATATTCCTCCAATTCTATATATATAACTTCCTATATGTCCAAAACTTGATCTATAGCAAGCACACATTAAACCATTCCAACTTTCATAAGTTTGATTAAATGGATTTCTAAAACCATTGACTTCAAAAGTTGCATAAGACATATTTTTTCTTGGTAAATTAAAATAAATTGTTTTTGCTTCAACCTGATTATATGTTAAATTCTTTGTTTTGCTTCCATCACTTAATTCAGAATGATGTAAAGTATTGCCATATAGCCAACCACGCATTCTATGGTCAATAATTCCATCATTACCAATATCTATATCTATATCAGTAGGCACTCCTAATTTATAATCAATATCTAAGTTAGTTATTTTTAAATAACCAACTTCATCACTTCCAAAAACTAAAGGTATATGACAATTTCCATCTGCATCTAAGTTACAACCCGAACAATCGCAATTGGGCAAAGTGTCATTAATCTCTATATGCCAGCTATTAGTGGTTTCGGGCGATTCGCCCTCGGTAAATTCACCACTATGAGACCATTCTATATCAGTATCGTTTGTAGCATCCATAAATGGATTTTCTACATAATTTAAATTAAATCTCCAAAAATCAGGATCTAGACTATTATCGTTTATCCAAATATATAAATCATTATCTTGATTTGCTATTCCAAATGCTTCTTCTACTTCTGTGTCTGGAACATCAATTAGTCCAATAAAAGTTTCTCCATAATCATCATAAATGCATATTTTTCTATCATTCCACATGCCGGTTATTAAATAAAATACGCTTCCGTGATCAGTTATGTCTAAAGGTCCATCCCCTAACACACAATCTGACATATCTATAGTTTCTATTAAATTACAATTAGTATCGTATTTATAAAATAATCCATCATCGCTATTTGGAATATAAATATATCCATTATCAGCATGAACTAGTCCGTCTGGATCATTAGTAGTCATTCCAGAATAAACACATTTGCCAATAAAATTTCTTCCATTAGCATCAGAATCATATTTTTGAATTTCTCTATAAGCACTATCAATTATCCAATAATAATTTCCATCATAATCTATTCTAGAACAATAATATCCACCATCACTATATGCAGTACAATTTTCAGGTTCCCAATAACCATCATAACTACCATCAGACATATCATAATAAAAAAATCGAGCATAACTTATACCAAATCCATATTTTTCAATATTAACAAAATGGCTTCCATTTGAAGTTGCATAACGAGCATAAGTTTGTACTCCCAAATCGTAATTAGCAGTACTGCTTGTAGTATTTAATAATTTTTTGCTATAAATATCTAAAACAGCGTTTGTTACATTGGCTTCTTTAGGAATTTTAATCCAAACTGTTTTATTTTGACCTTCATTTCCACCAGACCAAACAAGATATTTAATAGAACTTGAATCATTAAAAGCATGAATTGAAAATTGTTTTGCTCCACTTGCAGGAATGCCAGTAAAATTCCATTTAGCATCTTGTAAAACTATGCTTTCATTATGAAATTCAATATATACTGTTGTATTTGCAGAAATTTGTTTCAATTCAGTAGAATCGTTAAACATATGTTGATTAGTAAAAGCAGTCCAATCAACTTCTACATTATTTGTTCCACAAGTATAATTAGCTCCATATCCTTTTGCATAGATGGATAAACAAACATCACCACTATCTGATATTCCTGTAGCATTTATTTGATAACCTGTTTCATAATATCTATTTTGAGACAAGCCGTCTAAATACAAAGTTATAACAGGATCAAAAATTCTCACGTTTAAAGTTTGATTACCAATCTGTGGTTTGAAATAAATCATCATTTTACTTTCATTCTCAAATGCATATCCAAAATCAAATTGATCCATAGCATCTTTCCAAACAATTTTTACATTTTTTCCGAAATTAACCGAATCAGTATCATTAAAGTATCCTTTGGGCGAATTTTCAATGAATTCCAAATGTTGAATCCGCCAAACTAATTTATGTATGTTATCTTGTCTTTGAGAAGATGGAATCCATTGAATTTCATAATTTTCTGGAAAATTGTAAATTGTTGATTTTTCTGTTATTGTTGCTTTTTGAATTAAAATCCCGCCGCTCCCTGATGGATATGAATAAGCATAATAGGGGGTCTCTTTGATAATTGTTATACTATTTGTTGTATTAGTATAATAAAGTTTAATTAAGCTTGGTTTTCTTGCTAATCTTTCATAATAATTATCGACATAACATCTTGTTGGAGTTATTCTACTACAAATACTTAAATTATTGACCTTATCAAGTGAAAGCCAATTTCGTTTGTAATAAACTAGCCAATCTTCTTCAGCAGCAATATATCTTCCCGAATATAAAACAAATTTATCTTTATCATATTTCCATCTTAAATAATCTGATATACCTTTGGTTAAAACTTCTATTTTTTCATTTTGTTTAAAATCCAATAGAATATAAGTAGCATTAGGATACTGGTCTAATATAGCACGATAATCTTTTGGATATAAAGTAGTAACTAAAACAATAAGAATAACAATTGTTCCTATTGCTCCCATATATTTATATTTAGTTTTCATCTATCTCCCCCTACTACTAAAGATAACATTACTCCATATTCTTGAGGAGTATCTTCATCTGTTCCTTCTTCAGTTATGCTACATTTATTAAAATTAACATTATAATTTGTTCCATCATAATTTAATGTTACTCCACCACCGGCTTCAATCATTTGTCTTAATTTTGCCCTTTGTTGTTGAGCATTATCTCCTCCATAACCTGTAATATAACCATGTATATTAAAAATTTTGACAATTATTAAAAAATCAACTATTTGTGTTTTTGCTCCCAATCCCCATTTATTTTTTGGTCTAGGTATTCTTATAAAATTTAATTTCTTTTCATATACTTCTTCTACTTTCTCAGTAAATATTCTAACAGTTCCTATTCCCGATTTTGTTAAAGTTATATTATTAGTCATATTAATGCACCATCGATTTTAATTTTCCAACAATATAATCATCAACTTTAGACATCATTCTATCAATATCAATTTCTTGGGTTATTTCTGCTGTTATATTTATGGTTGGATTATAATTTATGGTAACCCCACCTAAACCCTTTAATTTTCTTAAAGGGATAACTGCTTCTGGTCCTCTTTCCCCCAGAACTCCAAGAGTTGGTCTCATAACAATTCCACCTGCTTGGAAAAACGTAAAACCACCAAATCTCCAAAATGTTCTATATACTCTTTTTACAATTATGGTATGCGTAGTTGTTATAGATTTTTTAATTTTATCTAATTCAGAGTTTATTTTTGCAACAGCGTTTTTTGTAGAATTTACCATTTGATTTAATGATTCTTGATATTTTGTATTAACAGTAGTTATATTTGCTTCGGCATGGCTTTGAAAATTACTTAATTGATCTGTTATATTTATTGTCATAGCAGAAAAGTTGGTTTGTATTTCATTTGAAGCGTTTTCTGCTGTTTGTTGAATAAAATTCCATTTAGATGAAGCATTTGATATAAATTCATTTAAATCAGCAGTTAATGCATTAGCAGTATATTGGCTCTGATCAACTAAAGTCGTAAATGCTTGTTCTCCAATATTTTCAAAGCTTTTTAATTGTTCGCTTACATTATAAATATTAGAATTTAATATATCCAAAGCAGAAGTAGAACTTTCTGTTGCTTCTGTTTGTTCGGCTAATGCTTTTTGTAATTCAGTCATTGAAATTTTTCCTTCACTTGCAGCCTGATATAAAGCTTTTAAGGCTCCTTCTTCTTTTCCGTATTCTGCTATAATTTCTTTGATTGGAATACCCATTGCTAACATTTGCTTAGTTGTTTCATATCTCATGTCTTGCATTGCTTTTTCAAAATTATATGCTGCATTTACTGATGCATCAGCAAACCGTCTAGAAATTTCGGCACTAACTTGAGCATGAAATGTTAAAAAGTTTGCTTCTGCTTTTTCAATTGCCTCTAATGCAGATTTAAAAGTATCACCAATACCGGGTATTTCTTTTAATGCATTTAAAATTTGTTTAGGAAGCCACAAAAATGCTTGAAGAACCCAACCGGCCATTTCCCAAAGACCTGTAACAACAAATTCAGCAACCGAAAGAACAATACTTCCTACAGTATATAACATCCTATGAATAATTCTTGGAATTAAACTTCGCATTTCAATTGATCTCATCAAAGCATGAGTTCTGAAAGAATCCCAATCTTTTTTCCTTTTATCCATTTCCATTTTTTGGGACAAACTTATAGCGTGTTGGCTTTCTTTCCATACAGAATAAACAATTAAACCAACAATAGCAGCAACTGCTGCAAATTTAAAAAGAGCAATTGCAGCAACTTTTGCGGTTATGGCAGTAGTTGGACCAACTCCTGCTAAAGTTCTTATAACACCATCAACTGCTCCTTTTATTCCAGTACTTGTAATTCCAAATATACCACCCAATTTTACTATCCAAGGAAATGTAAATTTTAAACTAATTATGCCTAATCCCAAAACTGCAAACGATTCCAAAACTTTTCCTGCAACCATTCCTATTACTAATAACCATCCTATAGCTTCTTTAATAGGATCTGGCAAATCCATAAACCAATACATTATGCTATAAAGAATAGGAGCTAAATCTTCCATAGTTGGAATAAATGCAACCATTAACATCGAATTCCACATATCAAAAATTCCGTAAGCCTCCATAGCTGGTTTTAACCAACTTCTTAATGTTCTTTCTAATTGTTGACCAAAAAACAACACTCCAAGCAATTCGAATTTAAATCTCTTCATCGTCCTGCCTAATATTCCCGTAGCTTCTCTAACAGATAATTCTTTACCTCTTATCCTATCCCACCATATTCCCCCCTCTTTTAATTCTATATGAGCCACTCTCATTTTTTCTTCAAGTTCGTCAGAAGTTAATCTTAAGGTTTCCATCATATCTTTGTATGCATCCATTTTCATTTTGCTTAAAGTTTGAATTTTCGCAATTTCTCCTATTGCTTCTGCTGTTGTTAAGAAACCACGTGTTCCTTTTTTAACAGCAGCCCCAGTTCTTAAAAAAGTAATTCCTGTTTTTTGTGCATCTGTTAGTAAATTATTTAATGCAGAACCAGCTCTACCTACATCTCCCAAATTTCTTACTATAAAGTCTATCAAAACCCTTAATCTACTAGTTGCTTCAGGCATATTTTCATCTTCTTATTTTCGGGACTTTTGGTGTTTTTAATTGTTTTTTTAAATCCTCATTTATATATGATATCAAATTTACTAATGTTGGAATAGGTATTTTTCTGAATTCTTCTATTGGTATCCAGCAACCATAAAATTTCATTAAGTTATGATGTATTACTGCTAAATCGGTTTTTTTATGTTTTTCTATTATCTCTTGTATCTTTAGCATTCTCCTCCTCTATTTTTTAGATCTTCTTGCTGCTCTTAATTTTTCTAGCCTTTCTTTTATTGCTCCTACTTTTTTAGCTCCTAAATCATTTATCTGAAATAACGCTACTGATAATGCTATGAAGTTGGCAGATACAAAATTATCAATTTGTTCTTCGCTTAATTTTGGATAAGATATTTTAACCATTTTTTTGATTAATTTAACTAAAATCTCTATTGTTTCTTTATCCATTGCTTCAAGCCATTTTTCTTCTTCTCCTGGCTTTACTTTTGTTGTAAAAACTCTTATTACTTTTAATAGTTCTGGAATGTCTTCTGCTCTTAATGGCAAGAACTTAAAAGTATCTTCGCCTATTTTAAATTCTTGTGCTAATCCCATATGTTTTTCAAATTTTTTAATTTCGTTCTCTTCTATTTCTACCATCTATTCACCTCACTTTTTTTTAATTTGTATAACTCTCCCGCTTAATGTTTTTATTTCTCTTTCTTCCTGTTCTAAAAATTTTCTTTCGAGTATTGTTATTCTTTGGGAGAGTTCTTGAAATTTTATATCTCGGACAGCATAATCAACTAAATATTTTAGAGTCATGCCATAATCATTACAAAATTCTTCTTTAGCTAGTTTTTTAAATATTTCAAGAGTCTTTTCAGGAACTCTTGATATACTTAAATCTGGTTTGTGTTCTTTTATAAATTGTTTTACTTTTTCAACTTGGTTTTGAGTTTCATTAACGATTTATACCACCTCTTTTTTGATTTATTAAAATGAGGAATGCGTTTACTTAAATCAACATAAAATTTAAAACCTTTTTCATTACATTCTGTAAAAAACCAAATATCTTCGCCAACATGAAAATAAGGAGTATAACGGAATCTTACTCCTGCTTCAAATATTTTTCTATGAATTAATAAGCATGCAACTGATGTACCCCATACCTTATGCAAGTCTTTTTTCTTTTTCATTTCTCTGATTTCTTTCCATGAGTAATAAGATAATCCTCTTATACCATTTTTCATTAAATATCCATCTTTTAAAACACACGGCACTTTTTTTTCAAATCCCATATGAATCAAAGCCCCCACTAAATCTTTTTTATGTTTTAAGAGTCTTTCAATTATATTTCTAGGAGGAATTACATCAGTATCTAAACTTAATAAATACTTGATATCTGGATGTTGAAGAACATAGTTGATTATGGCGTTTCTGGCATTGGCAATTCTTTCAAATACATTTTCCCTGTATGGAATTTTAATTACTTTGATACCCTTTCTAATTAACCATTTACTAAAAGACTTACTTTTTCCATTGTCTACTAATAAAACGGAATAATTGGGATATGAAAGATTCTTAACCCTAAGCAAATATTTAACCAATATATACTTATGCCCTTCCCACGTTGGAGCAGCTACCAAGACCTTCGGTTTTCTCAATCTATTCACCTTTTCCTTACTGAATTGATTACCAAGTATATGCTGATGAAGAGTTAGGATTGTAATTCGTTGAATTATAAGTATTTAATGCATTTAAAGATGCTGATCCATCTGTAGATTGTTCCATAATATTAGCAACACCATTGGGATTAAATGCCGGTACTTTGAATGATAATGTAAATTTCAAGACGCCATCAGTGAAACTTGGTTTCATACTAGTACAATAACAATGTGCAAATACTATTCTATAAGCATTAGATCCCGAAGATACCGCACCATTTGCTGTAGTAACGCTAGTATCATCAGTCCAAAGTATTGCAATTCTATAAAGCTCCCTATTTCTTGAAGCCGTTACTTGCAAAGGTTCAGAAGCATCCCAATTAGCTTCTGTGGTATGGAATAATTGCGATAATCCTGTTCCTCCTTTTACATCTATATCGGTTGGATATGCTTCAAATGTTATTGTAGTTATATCCTGTGGAACTTTCTTTACAAGTCTTCCTCCTGCTATACTTGGGACTTGGTCTATATCTTTATCTCCCATATCTATGTCAATAGTTTCTGTTAAAGTTGCAAATTGTATATCGTTATTAGTTTCTGAACCATTACCATAATAGGCAACCGCTACCAACGCAGTTTCTGACCATGCACCAGCAGGTAATGTCATATTTTATCACCACGTATAACTTGTTCCTCTTGGAGGATAGTTTGTAGAATCATATGCACTTAAAGCAGAAAGTGCTGTATTATCTCCTGATTCTTCTCTTATATTAGCTGTTTTTTCAGGATTAAATGCTGGACATTTAAAACTGAATGTAAACTTTAATATACCGTCTGTGAAACTTGGTTTCATGCTTGTCATATAACAATGTGCAAATACTATTCTATATGAATTAGTTCCTGCAGCTGTTGATCCAGCAGCAGAAGTTGCTGATGTGTCATCAGTCCAGAGTATTGCTACTCTAAATAAATCTCTGCCTAAACTAGAATAGGTTTCTAATGGTTCAATAGTATCCCATGTTCCACCTTCAAACATCTGGGAAACGCCTGTTCCATCAGCAGAATCTATATCTATTGGATAGCCTTCAAAAGTAATTGTTGTAATATCTTGAGCTACTTTTTTTACTAATCTTCCCCCCGCTACACTGGGTATTTGGTCTATATCTTTGTCGCCCATATCGATATCTATAGTTTCTGTTAAAGCTGCAAACTCAACATTTGAACCATTGTGCTTGGTAATTGTCACCAACGCAGTTTCACTCCATGCTCCAGCTTTTAAAGCCATATTTCATTAATCCTCCTTATTTTTAATATTTTCGTTTATTTTAGGAATCTTTACCGACTTTACTTTTTCAATAACAAATCTTGGATCATTTTCTATACCCTGAATATTCCCTGTTATTACTTCATCTCCTTCTCCTATAAGTTTGATTTTTTTTCCTGATGAATCTAATTTTACTGGCAATTTTGCATTTGGCGAAGGTCTATTTTTTAGGTACCACTCCGATACTTTTACTTTGTATTTCATTCAATTCCTCCAAACGTTTTTTCTAAAAAGGCATCCACTCCTTTTTTTAGGAGTGTTGGGATATTTGGTCTAATATCCTCAACCGCCTTGCTTACATGAGGAGTATATTTTTTAACATAAAAATATCCTTTTTTACCCGGTTTAACTCCTTCTGCACCGGTCATATGTGCTTCTAACCATCTTTTTGCATAAGGTGTGATTGGAGCAAAATGAGGCTCAAAACCATATTCTTGAAAATGTGACCACCAAACTTCATTATATACAATCAATTTACGTCCGTTTTTTTCTTCGTCTATTCTATAATTAAGACCCTTAACTAAATGTTCTTCAAATCTTGGAGCATATTGTTTTGCTAATTTTATTATAGTATTTCCAATAGTTTCAATATAAGGATCTAATATTTTAGGTAGGTTTCTTAATAATCTCCATCTTTTATTAATTTTTTCAGCTCCTTTCATTTGAACTCTAACAGTAAATGTTACCATTATTATCCACCAATATAATTAAAATTTACCATTATTCTTTTCATTCTTATAACTTCAGGGAATTCAGCAAGTTTTGCATCTTCTTCATATTTTTCATAACTTTTAAAAACAAAACGATTTTGAAGTATGGTTGTCGAACCATCGCTAGATGTTGGATTTTTTAAAATTTTAATTATTTCATCAGCAATTTCATCTCTATGATTTATTTTATGTGCCCAAACTCGAATATCCAAACGTATTGTTGGAATTCCGATTTTCCCTTTAGTAGGATGAATAGTTAATCTATTAGCATTCTCTCTATCTTCAGTAACTATAACAAAAGGAAGATTAATTTCAGTAGTTGCTGGTCTTGATTTATAAATCCATTCAGATCCAGGACGAGGCGGCGTTTGTTTATCAGTGAGATTTTGCCTAAGAACATCTCTAAAGAAAGTAATTGCATCATCTCCAAGAGTATCTAAGCTAACCAAATTCATCACATCTCCAACGAGATTATACCCAATGGTACTAAAGAAGCCTTCAACAAGGCATAGTTATCATTATATTTTATTTAGAACTGAAGTCGAATTTATAAACTTTAAGTTTTTGAGCTTGTGACACACTCAGGTTTAAAAACCTGAGCTTCTGAGGTCGCTCACTGGATTGTTAATCGGAATCTTTATGTCTAAAGCCTCAGTTCTGGGTAGTGTCACAACTACCCCTACTTTGGAGATATACCCCAAAGCTCGTTTTCCAATGTTTATAGCACCATTCCTATCTGCGTTATCTTCTAACCCACACTCACATTTGAACAATCCGTTTTTTCTTATCCCTTTCTTTCCGCATTTATGACATATCTGGGAAGTATATGCCTCTGGAGCTTCTAAAACAAAAATTTCTTCCTCAATTGCTTTATACTTGATGTATTGAGCCAATTTGTAATATGGAAATGAGTTCAATTTTCTATTGAATTTCCTTCCCTTATTTTGCTTCCTTATTCCTTTTAGTTTTCCAAAAACTATCAAGCTGTTGGTTTCCTTTGCCCAATTAACTATTTCTCTAGAAATTTTATGGAGAAAGTTATTTACAATTCTCGCTTCTTTACTTCTTTTTATCCATTTATAATATCCTCTAATTTCTTTCTTCGCTAATTTCCTTCGCAGATAGAAATAGTGCCCTCTTATTTTCCTCAATTCATTACCATAAAACTTTGGTCTAAGATTACTTAGGTCACAGACCGTAGCAATCCATTTCAGCCCAAAGTCTATGGCTAAAATTGAGGAATATGATTTTTTAATTTCAACTTCCTTTTGAACAGTTATCAATAAAAACCATTTGTTATTTTTCTTAACAAGCTTTGTTTCTCTAATAGAATGATTTAATAATTCTTCTTGAGTAGGAGAGAATTTAATGGCAACCCATACTCCACCTCTTCTATAATAACAGGGAATTTTAAACCAATATTTGCTAAGCTTAGTATTTTGTTTTTCTATTTTTAGAACATCCCTTCTTATTATCAAAGGATATTCTCTCTTATTTCCATTAATTTGTTTTTTCAGTTTTAAAGCTTGTTGCTTAATGGCTGAGTATAGAGGAGCATTTTTTCCTTTCAAAACCAATTGAAAATTTTGATATTCTTGACTAATGAGTTTGGCTTTGGTTTTTGTCAATCCTATTATTTTTGCCTTTATAGTTTTACAGATTATCATTCTTCCTCCACCTTGACTATTTTAACATAATCTCTTCTTTTATTCCTTCATTTTTCGGGATTGACACCAACAATTGGTTTGTTGCTTTGTTTTTCCAAACTTTTCTGATTATCATAATATTAATTAATATTAAAGATTTAAATATTATCGACAATATAATATTATGTGAATGAAATTCATCCCAGCATTAAAATACCAAGTTTTCTTTCGTTAAGTTTTTGTAATTACATCAGATAATGAAAAAGTCTCTGTTAGTGTTTTAATATAATTTGTGTGTCCTGTTGGTCTATAATCTTCCCTTTTACAAAATGCTTGAATAAAAATAACATTTCCTGCTACAGTTTCTGGAAAAGCTTCTGTTATTCTATAATATATGCCTCGATGAATAATTCTGTCTTCTTTAACTATATTTGCATTATGATCAAAAAATGCTATGGCATCACCTACTTGTAGTAGTCCGCCCATTTCTTGTATATCTTCTAATCTCATTATTTGTACTACTGCATCAATTTCTGTTTGATTTATATATTCTACTGGGTTGTCATCAGCATCTTTATCTCTAGTTATGGATTGATAAATTATTGTTTCTTTTGCTTTATCAAAAATATTTTTCACTCCTTTTCTGAATTGATTAACTACACCGACTACCATTAAATCACCTGTTTATATTATTTAATTGATGTTTCCAAAAGTCTGGGTCATCTGTTCTTCTTGTCATCCTACTTTTTAACATATGTAAAATTCTTTCGTATAATCTATAAAATTGAGTAAAACCACTTGTCATATTCTGTAAAGTTAATTTGCCTAATTGTAATTTTTCATAGTATCCTGTTTCAATTCTTGTAAATGCTAAAGCAGCAGTTAAATAAGCACATGCCTGTTTTAACATTGGATGTGGATCGCTTTCCGATACTGGTGCATAAACATAGGTTACTGTCAATGTACTCCCCGATTCTGGTGCATCTTCTAAAACAAATTTGCCTTCATTTGGATATATTTCGGATATAGTCATTTCAGTTTTGGTTCCGTCACTTGCATATTTATAAACAGTTATATCATCTGTATCTACATCTCCATCATCATCTGCATCTCCTATATACCATTCAAACGATTTTTTTACGTAAAACGTCTTATTACTTCCATCTATTTTGTTTTCTCTTGTTAAATCGATTTGTTCAACTTTTTCTTCTATTATTTTAGAATTAATTTCGTGATTTATTTGTGCCATAGCAAATGTGATTATGTCATAAAGCCTTGAATCACTTATATCATCTGATGATAAATTGGCTATTGTCCTAACATCTTCTGGACTACAATATCCTCTCCATTTCCCGCCTTGCATCGAGTCTGAATAATCGGAATAATAATAACTACCTATTGTTCCTCCTCTAAATCTTATCTTATACCAATGATTAGTTGTTCCGCTGGAATCAAAATATGTATTATCGGTTATATCCTGAATAGCTATTTCATTATAAGTTCCTGTTTTAGATGTTGCTCTATAAATTACTGTTTTATCATATGTGACTTCAGTTAAATCTGGTATCCTCCACCTTAATAAAACTCCCATTTTTTCACCTATTTTTTAATTAATTATCTCGAATTTATATCCCTTCTCTATCTATCTCCAATAATTTGGGTTTTTGTTTTTTTGTGCTTATAATTTTACCAATAATTTTGCCAACAACATCCAATTCAGGTTTAATTGGTATAGCCTCTATTATTAATTTAATTGGCGGAGTTATAAGAACATAATCATTTAAATTAAGTGTTTCGGTAAACTGTCTTATAATTACTTTTATTATATTAAAAGAATCAATCAAAGTAATATATTCAGTGAATACCCTTGAAGCACTAATAATTCTTGTAAATATATCAGAAAAATTAATAACTTCAATTAAAATTTTAGAAGCGGTTTTAAACGAGCTATCAGTTAATATAATTATTTCAGCAAACGATTTAATTAAATTTTTTGTTAAAGTATCTGTAAAAACAAAAGAATCTATTAAAATCTTATAGGATAATTTTTTAATAATATCATTTAAATCTAAAGTTTCTGTTAATAAAAGTGACACATTTTTAAGAATCGAATCCGTAAAAGCAAGTGTTTCTATAAATGTTTTTGATGAGCTTCGGGTCAAAATATCTATAAAATTCAATGTTTCAAAAATATTTTTTTGTGGTTGTTTGCCTAATATATCATTTAAATTAATAGTTTCATCCCACGTTTTAGACAAAACTTTTATTGTAATATCATTTAAATTAATGGTTTCATTTTGCATTTTAGATAAAAATTTTATTATAATATCATTTAAACTTAATGTTTCAGTATATGTTCTATAAGCATTCCATGTCCTATTGAATATATCATTAAGGTTTAATGTTTCAGTACATATTTTAAAATATGCTTTAAGTAAAGCTATATTATCTTCCAAATTTAATATTTCTGTATAAATTCTTTGTAAAGTGGCTTGTCTTTCAAAAACATCTTGTAAATTGAATATTTCGCTAAATGATCTAACTGCATTAAATAACCGATTCATTGAATCTGTTAAAGTAATCAATTCCGAAAAAGATTTTGATGTTTGCTTGGCTATAAATTCATTTAAATTTATAGTCTCTAAAAAAGATTTTGACGCTTGTCTAATTATAAAATCATTTACGTTTATAGTTTCTGAAAGTTTTTTTAGTGTTTGTTTAATTATAAATTCATTTAAATTTATAACTTCTGAAAAAGATTTTGATGTTTGTTTGGTTATAGATTCATTTAAATTTATAACTTCTGAAAAAAATTTTGATATTTGTTTAATTATAAATTCATTCAAATTTATTGTTTCAGAAAGGCTTTTTTGAGTCTGTTTAGCTATCTTATCTGAAAGATTTATAGTCTCAGATTTAATAAGTGCTGTCTGCTTAAAGCTAGAATCTTGGAGATTTAAAGTTTCACTTAAGGTTTTGTAAAATTCTGCATACATCGGAATTTGTGGCGGCATATTTTTCACCTAAATTATATCAAATTCTATATTTACTCCTGGGTTTGCAGAAACCTGAGTACAATTTGCATACCCCCATGTATAAATACATTCATTAACACCTAAATTTGAATAAATTGTTTGATAATTTGTAGTCATAGCAATAGCATCAGCAATAGCAGATGAATTATCTTTAGTGAACATTATACTCCAACCAGTATTCGGCGTTCCAGATAATTTTGCTTGAACACCTCCTGAAATTGTTCCATTATTACAAATCCAAAATATGCCATAAACATCAGTTTGATTTCTTGGCTCAACCCAATAAGATGTATAGTCCGGACCACAACCATATCCAGAATCATTAACTGCCCATCTGAAAATTGAGGTTTGGGGTGGGCCAAATGTTATATTCATATCGGGTGCACCAATTGTAAAATAATACGGCAGTATATAAAAATTCGTATTACCAGCATCATCAGTTGCGTTTGCTATTAAATAATATTGACCACTCGGATAGTTTGTCGAATCGAAAGTGTAATATTCTGTTCCTTCAGGTATGTTGTTGTCTGCTAAAACATCTGCCAAAGTCCCGTTTGCGTAGTAAAGGTAAAGTGAATAGTTGAACGGGTCACTATTGGGGTCTTTGGATGGTTCCCAGGTTATGTTAAACACTCCGCTGTATGTGTCATTTCCAGGTATTATTATTTTTGGTGCTGGTGATGGTGGCAAGTTTGCTATTGCATATGAATCTTCTTGAACACTTGAATTGCCACAGTTTTCCAACATATCACAGGCATAAACTTTATAACTAAATGTTGTCAATCCATTTCCATTAATTTGTATAAGCCAGACATCTGGAGTGAAATCTTGATTAGTCCATGATGTTCCTCCACTTGTTGTTGTCTCCACAGAGTTTGAATCTATGTTTGCATATTCAACTTCCCAATCCGAACCAATTACAGGATAAAATACTATGAATCCTGTTTCTGATATTTGAACTGCATCCAAATATGAATTTTCATCTCCGTAAAAGTAAATATTTTGGTAGTAATGCGTTTCATCTTGAGATATTAATGTAGTTAATGGCACACAATAATCAGAGTTATATATTTTGCCGTTTGTGTAAGAACTGTTACAATAATAAACTATTAAATCTCCTGTGATTTTATGCAGTCTTGCTTTCAAAATATAAGTTGTATTTGGATGTGTTGATATGTTATAGAATCTAACCTTTAGTGCTTTATTATTTGAGTCCAACGAATAGTTATATTTTGTTGCTGAAGCCATTGTTTCTGGGTCTACATTAAAAACAGATGGATTGTATGCGTATGTATGAAGGGTTATGTTAAATACATCCGTGATGTTGGTCATAGTATGCTCGTGAACAAATTCCTGTGCAGTTCCATTTATAAACTTCCACGGTTGGTTCGGGTATTGCGAATCGTTTATCCAATGATAAAATCTAACACTCGATGCATTAACACCAGATTCGTCTGTTATGGTAACATTTACATACAATTTCCCTATAGTGCTTGAATTTATGTCTAACGGGTCTTGTTGCCAATTTGAGAATGTTGGTGGATCTATGTCTGCTACCATTCCATACTCTTTTGCTATTGGGTGGTAATCTATATTATCTGGTGCTAATTCATAAGGACTATCACAAAAACCATCTACCGGATTAATATCATTACATTCAACCTCGCTAAATCCAGTTCCATCAGGTTTGAACCAAGCATTTCCCCAAATATAACCTAAACTATCATTCCAAATATTTGTTCCAGATTGATATGTTGTATTCCAATTATTTCCATATATCGCAACATAACTAATATCTCCAGAGTTATTAAATAGATTATTATAAATAAAATTATCTTGGGGGTTGTTTACTAATCTGATTGAATAATTACAACCACGAATAATGTTGTTTCTTACTGTATTATTATCACTACCGCCGAAGCAAATCCCATTTGCTACAGCATTTTCAATTGTATTATTTTCTATAATATTATAATCACCCCCGGTAAATATTGTTATACCGTCTTGTCCCGCAGATAAAATAGTGTTATTTGTAATATTCGAATAAGTAAAATATGGATACAGATTCATACCATCATTTCCTGTATCTGATATGACATTATCTGATATTTTAATATTTCCTGGGCCCTCATAACCAGTATAATATAAATATATTCCATAACTTATAGTTGATGAAATTGTATTATTCAAAATATCAACTTCGCTTGTATAAGCAAGATGTATTCCTTCATCCCAATCTGTTATAATACAATTTTTAATTGTTATGTTTGCTACTTGCCAACCTGAGCGTGAAGCATAAACGCCATATGTGTCAGAATTATCTATTCCATCTATTGTATTCCCTTGACAATCTAAAGTTACATCATTAGCAGAAATATTCATACAATAAGAAGTCGATGAATTTATTATATTAACAGTTAAATAATATATTCCTGAAGAAGTTATATTCGAACAAGTAGATAATGATGTTTCTTCCTCTCCTATCGAATATGTTGGTTCTGGTTCTGCGTATTTGCGGACTCGGTAATTATCCACTCTGCAAGTGTCTGAAAACTTTCCGCCTACCCTAACTCCCACATATCCGCTTGTCAAACTTGTGTCGGTAGCAGACACAGAATTTACTCCGATAATTTCGCCGATAATAGTTCCATCTGGTTTTCTTGTAACTCTGAAATCATACCATACATTTTCATTAATAACTTGTGAAACTTGAGCTAAACTAGTTCCCGAGCCTCCTACCTGTTTATCAATTATTAATTTATCATTATAACCCACTACAAATATATAGTAATTGTCTTTTGTTAAATCGCCGTGAAAGAGAATCTCGCCTAAATCGTTTGTGGTAACTTGCATAATTTTGCCTTCAACAACAAAGCCGTTTGTATCTGAAAACTGCGTTACATTTTCTTCAATTAAACCCTCAATTGAAGAGGTGGAACTAACCTCTAAATATCCATTTGTTTCCGATGCTGTTCCAGTTATTAAAGTCCATTTATCACTATAATCTCCATCTTCGAAGTCATCGAAGAAATCGAAAACCGCTGAGCCGTTGCTTTCTGAGGTTGCATTCGGGTTTCCATAATACATGTAAATTGTTTGTAATGAATCTGCTGGAATAGAAGGAATTTTAATCCATACTACTGCCCATTCACCATCAGATTTTTCTTCAACCCAATAACGTGTTTCTATTTCGCTTCCAAATGACTCATTATACCAACTAAATCTCAAGTCATCAAAATCTGTTTGCATATCGGAATCGTAAGATATATTAATAGCAATTGAGTAATTCGTTAAGTTATTACTAGACTGTTCTAAAATACAAATACCTTTTCTTTTAGCAAAACTGTTGTTAAGCCAATCAGACGATGCTGAACACAATCTTGTAGTAAACAGCACTGTTTTCGTTGATTCAACACCCTCTGAAGAATTTGCCCATATTGTAACATTCTGGTTACCTTCATACCAATCGCGTTCAATTTGCGTGTTCGTGTTATTTGCATAGTTATCATTTGAATAAATTTCTGACCCGTTTGCGTATACTTTAACTTGGTAAGTAGAAATATTGCCGTAAACAGTGAAGTTAATTGGAATAGATATAGTAGCGCCTATATCTATGTAAGTGGTGTTTTGTGGTGAGTTTATAATAATGATTGGTGCAATCGATTCTTCCCCGCCTATCGAATATGATGGTTCTGGAGAAGTGTATTTGCGGATAGCAACAAAATCAAAAAAAGCATCGTTTTGCTGCGAATTTATACCTATATAACCTGAAGTTGGCTGGGAGGCTCCAGAATCAGTCCCGCTAATATAAAGCTCTCCATCCAAATACCAATAATAATTTAATCCCTGTGCTCTCATAGATTCACGATGATATACTGTCCAGTCTTTATCACCGGTTCCTCCTATTGCAATAGACACACCATCTATATAATCGTATATCATATTTGTAATATCGTTCGTGCTGTGGAAATCAGCAATAGCCTCTCTCAAGGCAGTTTTATCTTGTCCCCTCATGAAAACACGGAAGTATTTGTTGCCTTTCATTCTTGTTTCAACAGCATAGTTTCCATCGAAAGTCGTAGATATCCACAAAGTTCTTTCGCCGGTGCCGGGTGATATTTTACATGCATCACCATTATAGGCATCTGCATCCTCTACAATACTTGCCGTGCCAGCACCTACTTGTTCCCACTGGCTTAAATCTCCGCTAAAATCATCGAAAAATTCAAAAACTGCTGAGCCATTGCTTTCTGAAGTTGCCGAAGGATTGCCGTAATACATATAGATTGTATAATTGTCTGTCGTTATGTTCTGGTCTACTTTAACCCATACTACAGCCCATTCACCATTGGATTTTTCTTCAACCCAGTAAGGCAGTTCTGTGTTTTCAGAACCGTTCACGAATCTCAAATCGTCAAAATCTGTTTGCATATCGGAATCGTAGGTTATATTTAGTTTTACTTGATAACCTTTTGGTGTGCTTCCGCTGGATACAGACAGGTTTATTGGTCTTTTTCGTTCCCAAGAGGAATTCCACCAACTCAATTTTGCCAACTCGAAATCCGCTAACTTCGGCACAACATCTACCACAATATTGCCTAATTTTGCCTTTCTTCTTCCCCACAAATCTATTATAATAGGTTTGTTTGCTTTTACATTAAGTGTTTTGAGTGGTTTCCATATGTATCTTTGTTTAGCAGTGTTGTAAGGGTTACAAATCGCTTTACAATCCTGCCCAATCGTTCCGTTTGCGAATGTGATATTTCTACATTTATATGTGCAATTACTTATCGTCACAGTGTAGTTTTCAATTACTAAATAGTCAATTCCCCAGTCGGCAAACTCACTCGATCCCTTTCTAATCAGCATATCGAGTTTGTCAAATTTGTAATCTTTATAGAATTTAAGTTCGATGGGCAAATGGCAATCAGACAAGCACTGCGGAGTATACTTCCTGCCAGCGATTTCGGTTAGCCTGTATTCTCCCGCTCTCCGCCAAACAGGGTCTATATATGTCCGATTATCTTTCGGGAAGCCAAAACTCCATTTGACATCTTCGAAAGCATCTTTTTTATAAGCTACAATCTTGATTGTATAATTTTTCCCCGACCTGAAAGCATAAGAATATTTAGCCGTTTTCCCTCCTTTGCACCAATAACAACCGCACCACCTTCCCGTGCAACCTTCATTCAGGTCTATTTCTCGCCAACCGTCTCCCCATTTCCTATACAATTTCCAATCCTTAACCGCCTTGGAAAAGTTGAAAGGCGTATTTCTACCGTAAGGGTCGTAACCAAGCGGATACAAGTAGAAATCCGAATTGGCGGTAAAGGTAACTGTCGCCCAGCAAGGGTCGTCTACCGTTCCGCCACAAACTCTACTCCAATTGTAATCGTGAATCGTGATGATGTTGGCATAAGACAAATAGATAAACAGAACTATCACGAGAGGAACGCTTCCCAGTCCTACTGATATTGCCCACTTCTTCACGCTTTCCCAATATATCCTTTTGTTCTTTTTCATGACTACTTACCCTCCAAAATAATTTCGTTATTTGGCAAAATTTTCATTATTGTTTTGACGTTTTTTCCTCTAACTGTTCGTTGAAATCCTATATTATATATAACTTCTTTAGGAGAGCTTACTTTTATATCTCTCCAAAAAATTAATCTAAGTGGAGGGGATAACTTAACAGTAAATTTATGACCATCACGAGTAAGAACAACTTTTTCTATGTCTGGGTTATTATAAACAGATTTAACTAACTCGTTTGAAGAAACAAGCCTAATTCCGTTTTTAAAATATACCTCGCATTGCATTGCTTATCGCCATTGCATTGGCTTAATTTAGTTTAACTAGCCTGAACTTTCCAAGTAATTTGCAACGAATCACCGGATGCAACATTAATTGCCGAAAATGTTTGTCTACAAAGCATTGTTCCACCAGATGGAGCATTAAATACCCCACTTTCTGTTACTGCAAACGATGCTGTGAATGTAAAAGTTGTTACCCATTGTGCAGTATCGTTTGTTACAGTTGTTGTAACTCTTGAACCTGTTACATCTGCACCGCCTCTTCTTTCTCCTCCACCACTTGTTATCTCATGTTCTAATTCAGTATCAGTTGAATCTGCAGCAGTTGTTCCCGTACCTATTGCTATATAATCAAACGATGTTCCACCAACATCATCAACTAATAAGCCAGCCACTTCTGCTAATCCTGCATTTGTTATCACATTGGGTACGATTCTTGTATCTATAATTTGTCCATTTCTTATATGATCTAACTGAAACCATCCTTTAAGCTTAACGCTTTCACCCGATAAACTTTTACCCGTTTTTTTTATTATTCGGTCATTCATTGCTACATCTTCTTGCATTTTTTCTCCTCCATAAATTATAACCATAAATTATTAATTTGGGGAATACAATTCCCATTTAAATTAACTTTTATATTTCGGAGTTCTATGAACACATATCACAGTATAATCGGCTCCATCGTGAACAACTGAAATTACTTCGTCTGGAGATTTTCCCTTTAATTCTGCCATTACTTCAGCTAGTGTACCTTCTAAAGTATACCAGTTTCCATATTCTGTTTTTGTTACAGCCATATTACATCAACTCAAGTATTTTATCAATTCTATCTTTTTCGTATCTTGGTATTCTTCCTCTGAATCCTAGACTTCGTAATAAACTAATTTGTTGACTTTTATTCATCGCCTTTAATTCTGCTTTAGTGTATTTCTTTGGTTTAGGAGCATGTCTAGGAACAGGTGCATTACTAAAACCATAAGCCCCCATTTAATCACCTTTAAATACGTACCACTTCCAACTTTGCTATTAAGTCTGGCATATCCATGCCACTTCCGCTTTCATCTTTGTAAAATGTAACTACTGTAGCCAAAGGTAATACTCCATTTGATATAGCTCCCAGATTTTTTTCTACATAAGCACTTGCATTTACTCCAGTATCGAATGTTACATAAGCTATATTTGATGTTGATGATCCATCTGTTCCCCTGTTATAGAAACCTAATGTCATATTATTTGTTTGTGCTCCAGTAATAGCTGATTTAGGTATTATTGATGCTTTTTTTATTTTACATCTAAACGGTGCAGCAAATACCGGAACTTCGGTAGTACTACCTGCACTTACCGCAGATACTCCTACTTCTATAGTTCTTGGTTTTCCATACCAATATTTATTCCCCATTTATACACCTCACTTAATTGAATACCAGCATTCAGTATCAACTGAATGCCAGTAGACCGCTTTACGCAGCCCAATTAAGCCATAACCTTCATTGTATTGAAGGTTATGAGTATCAAAAGATACTCTTAACGGCTATTTTTGTCTTCGGCATCCCTACTCATCTAAAACCTTTATATGACAAATGGCATCGTTATGAAGCGAATCTACTGCATATGCTTGTTCAAGTATTAATCTTGTTTCTAACTCACTTGGATATTCGAATACTCTAAGTCTTGGTCTTTGTCCCCAAGCTAATGCTGCACATACTCCTGCTTTAACCACATAACAGTTGTGTCCTGCTAAATTTCCTCCTGAACCCCAATTCGATGCTGCTGTAGTATTAACTGATGTTATTACTTTAACTCCTTGATACTTTCCTATTTCCCCATTAAGAACTATTTCATTACCACCATATTCGGCTGCATTAGTAAACTGACTATCTGTTAGTAAAACGTATTCCTGTTCTGGTCCTATGAAAATTACAAAAGGTGAATTAGGTTCAGAGAACCAAGGCGTTTTAGATTCATTTGAAACTGATTCAGATCCCCCGGACCAGTAATACATTTTTGTTCCTTGTAATCTTGCTTTTGCCTTCACTATAAGAGATGGTGTTAAAATATCCCCAGCTTCTAATGTTGATGTCGAGGTTGCATCTCCGCCAAATAATTCAGAAGCACCCTTTGCTGAAGAAGTTGCTACGGGGGCTCCATTAATTGCTGCAGCTATGGCTTTATCAACAACATCTGCCCAGTAATCACTTAATTCTTCTCTTGCAGCCTGAATTAAATTGGTTGCTGTTGTTCTAATTGCGTGATTGGATATTGCTATACCATAGGAATGTGGCGACGGTGTTAATGTTAAACCTTCCAAATTATTCATTGCTGTGAAAACTACTGATGTCCCTTCTGTAGTAGTATCAGTTACTGTAGTTCCAAGAGTGCTCCAATAACCTTTTCTATATGGAATTACTATGTCTTTGGTTCCTGGAGGCACATCATATTGACTAACAATACTCAAAAAGAACATCTTTTTTCTTGCTGAATCTATTATTTTATCTAACCATCTTTTTGCTAAAAGGTCTGTATTATGGGATGTCGTGGTATCAGCTAATTCTTGTATTGTTCTCATTTTTCCACCCCCTGTTTAATCATATCAAACATTGCTTGGTCAAGCTCATGCTCTTCTGCTTCCTCAACATAACCTTCTGCCTGAGGATTAATGAATTTAGCTGCAACTGTTATTGGCTTAATACCAAACTCGGACATTTTAGCCGTTACAATTTCGCCAATTTCTGTTTTTAAGTCTTCTACAGTTATTGAAGTTTTTTCTTCTAATTCTCCATGCTCTTTAGCCCATGCTTTTGCTGCATCTTTTAATGTTGCTTTAGGATATTTCTTCAAGAATTTTTTGATAAAGTCTGTATAAGCAGATAGATGAGTTTCTACTGCTTCTTTTAATTCATTTTTTTCTTCTGCTTTTTGTTCATATGGATATTTTTTCTTCTTCTTTTTTAGTTCCTCTATCTCTGCTTTTAATTTTGCTATTTCTTCTTTCATTTCTTCTGGATATTCATATTTCTTTTTCTTTTTCATTTCCTCTGGATATGCATATTTCTTTTTCTTGAGAATTTCAGCAACCTTTTCTGCAAGTTTTTCTGCAAGCTCTTCGGCTTTTTCTTCTTGTTTTTCTTCTTGTTTTTCTTCTTGTTTTTCTTCTTGTTCTTCTGCTGGTTCTTCTGCTTCTTCGGATGCCTCAGACTCTTCTTCTTGAAGTTCTTCTTTAGTCTTTGGCATTATTTTTCCTCCTTTATTTTTTATTTTTATTTCGCTGTTAAGAAACGTAGTCTTAACAGCAGGATTAATTACAACAGAAAAATTTTCAAAATGACCGTCATACATTTTTTTATTGTAATCAGCTTCTCCGATAACTTTGGGTGAAACACCAAACTTAGCTCCATAAGCCAATTTAATTGCTGTCGGCTTGTCTAATATAGCCAAGTCACCTATAACATTACCATTTACTAATCTTGGATTAATTACTTCTCCAATCCATTCCGCTGCTCTATCGTCAACGTGATCTAAAAATAAAGCCCTAATTTTTGGATCGTCCCAATTAGTGTTTTTAAAAATTTTTCTAATAACTTCTGGACTATAATAAAAATTGTTCCATACGCCCGGAGACATCAAAATTTTATCTTTTAAGATATAAGGTAATTTTACTTCTGATTCTAAATCCTTCCACGCCTTTTCTGCTAATTGTTGTACAATTGGATGCTCAAAAATCGATTGTAAATCTTCACTCATAAATTATTTAGAACTTAAGTCGAATTTATAAATCTTTTTAAATATCTATTGTAGCATATATTAAATAAGGTCAAACTCTTTTTGATATCTATAAACTGTGGATGTGCTACATTCTACTACTCTAGCAATTCTTTTTCTACTTTCTCCGTTATTAGTCATTTCAATTATTTTTTGAATCTTTTCTATCGGTATTTTTGGATATGCCATTTTTAACGCCTTTTCACATTAATAAGCTTGGGTTTGACACCAGGTTTTGCCCAAATTAACCATTCTTGTTTTTTCATTTTTAATTCTTTTATTATATCTTCTATATTATGTTTATCAGCATAAGGAGTTTGATCTGCTGGTTTTCCAATTAACCATTTTCTTCCTCCTTCTCCCACAGGAGCATACACAATCAAATATCTACCTTTTAATTTTTTTCCATGGAAGAAAAACTCAAAAAAGTGCTCTCTCCATACACCAATTTCATATGTACCCCAATCTTCAGCAAAAAATTTTGCATATTTTTTTGGAGTTGCTCCCACTTCAGATGGTTTTGATACATAAGGTTTTTTCTTGCCGACATCTAACCACGCGGAATTATGCATAATGAAATAGGGGGAGCATAATGTATGGCTTTTCGTGATTATATTCAATAACCTTTTGGGTTTTGCTTTTTCTATATGTCTGACCCTGAAACCGTAAAAATTTTCATAATCAAACCAATTTTTATGTTTTGGTTTTTTAGTCCAACTTATTTCAAAAACTTTTTTTAATTTGCTTTTCTTTTTACGAAGCCTAAAGCCAACATCACTGTTCTCTCTATAACGGATACTTGGAATATGACCTAACCGATGTAACAATAAAACAGCTCCATTTATTATTGAAGCTGATGTATTAATTATGAACCTTCGATTGTTTTTATCATATCCATCAGAATCCACTAACCCGTCTATCAAACCTTTAATAAATTTTTTATTTGCATACAAATATTTGTGCGGTATTTGTTTTTCTTTGTCAAAAACCTGAAATATGAGATCTTTGATTCTTCCTTTACATGTAAATACCAGATTTTTTGTATTTTTTGCAGATGGGGGGCTGGAAATCCAGCTATGGACACCCATTTTTCTCAGCAAGTTCTTATATGAATTGATATCTTCTTTTGCATTAAAGGTTAAAGCACAATATAGAGTTTTATAATCTTTTCCAGCTCTAAACAAATGCCCATCTCCAAGAAAGAATCCGATTATTTTTCCCTCTTCATAAGTGCCAATATAATTAATTTTCTTAATTTTTAACTTAGGGAAAAGTAATATATCGCCAATCTTTAAGTCTTTTGCGTTTTTCCAAACGGGCAAACAATTATGTTTGATTATCTTTCTTTTCTTGTGTGAAAGCAGTGCTAATGTATGGCTTTCGCTTAACCCGTTAACTAAAAACGGATGCAATTTACTCACTTGGATAGGTAAGCCATAACTTGGTTTAATCAAATACTGTTCGTTGTCTTCTATTTCATCAATTGAAGTTATGGGACTAAAAACGCCATTAGCATCCAAAATTTTATCGCCTATATGAAGCTCTTTAGCCTGAATTATATTTTGATTTTTTATCACAAAAGAATCTTCCGAGATACAAGGCTGCCAAAGTTTCCATGTTCCTTGCAATTTATCTGGCTCTTTAAGATTCCATAAATCCCTTCCTTTTCTTAAATCTTCTACTTCGCCTAAGAATATCGTAAAACCAAATAAAGTATTAGGATTAAACTGCATTCTTAAATCACCATGAACGCTTCTATCAGTTTGTAATAACTTTTCTTCATCCCATTTTGCTTCTTCTTCTGTCAACCCTCTCCAATGATGTTGGTAGACCATTTTACCTTTTCCTGTTTTTGGATATGATTTCCACCAATGAGACGCCCAAAACTTGGTTGCATATTCTGCTCTAGTTTCTCCTTCATCTTTTATTTTTTTTAATTCTTGTTTCATTAATTCAAATTCTTTTAAAATTGCTTCTTCTCCATATTCTTTAACCAAAACTCCTATAGCATCAACTATTGCATCTAAATCAGCTATTGTTGAAGTAGTCTTTCTTTCAGATAGAAATCGAACATCGGGTTTATGCCAGCTATAATGTATTCCTTTAGGACCAACATGTTTCCAAATTTCTTGAACATCAACATCAATGATATCTCCAATTTTTGCTTTTACAGAAGTATTAAATGTATTGCCAAAAACCATATAGGTTTTTGAATTATATTTCATAAGTTTATCAGGATTAAATTCTTTAATTTTTTTTTCTGGAATTTCAATGCCACACATATATCTCCAAGCATTTTCTGTTCCTTTAACAGGCAAAACTTTTAAAACTTTGACATGAATATCTCTTGCGTTTCTAAATTTAATCCAGAAAGGAGTTTTTCCACTAACTGGATAAGTAGAATTATAAGCCTTTATCATCGCACCTTCGCTTTTTGGTAAAGCCCTGAATAATTTTATTGCTTTTTCCAATTGTTCTTTATTAGCAACAACAACAAATGGAACTTTGACTATATTTTTTGTGAATTTTAATAGGTTAAGTACTTTTTTTCTTTCATAAAGTCTGGCATCGTGTAAAGATTTATTTTTATAATAAAGAATATCAAAGACATGATATTTAATATTCGAATCATCTAATTTTTTGCCTGATCTAATTGCTCCAATGAACTCCATTAATCCTCTTCTTCCCAAAGATCTTCCTTTTTTATCATAAGGAACAATTTCCCCATCAAGTATAATATCTTCTGCTGTTAAATCAAGTGCTTGATCACATATTGTAGGAAAAGCATCAGTTATATCTTTTCCTTGATCCGAAAAGATTTTTACTTTATTTCCTTTTTTATGTAATACCCCTCTAAAACCATCAAATTTTTCTTCAACTATATAAAGATTTTCTTCACTAGGATTAAGTACTTCTATTATTTTTTTAAGATCATAAAATTTTGTTTTGTTATATATAGATGTGCTTTTAAGAGGTAAAAAAGGTTTGAGAGGAATAAAATCTATAGCTTTTAGTTCTTCCTCTTTTGCTTCTATGGTTGTTCCGTCTTCAAATTCAATTATATATATTTTTGGTTCTTTTTTTATTTCTTTTATTTTTCCAATTTTGTCTTTAACCCTAACTTTTTTTCCAACAATCCAAACAGTTGGAAGAAGTTCAGGAACTTGAGCTGTTGTTGTATCTTTCATTTCAACAACTTTTGGTTCTGTCCTTACTAATGCAAGATCATAAAGAGGAATAAAAGAATCATGTGAACCCTCTGGATCTCCCCATACAAAATGAATTTTATTTGCAATCTCTGCTGGAAGCATTTTTAGTATTCTTACTTCTATTGCTCGTTTAATATAATCTGGTGGCGTTCTTAAACGAATATGCAAATCTATATCATTTGGTTTATGACCCGGTTCTCTTTTGACTGTCGAACCCACAATTGAAATAAAATCTTTAATTATTTTAAACTCTTTAAATTGGTCTATTAAGGGCTTTACTTCCTCGACATCTACAGTATATTCTGTATCTTTACATTCTTCTTCTGGTGTTTTAATAATTTTATTTTGAGAAACTATATCATATAATTGTTTTGAAAATGGAGTCATTTTTTCTGGCTGAAACTCATGTTTCATATCTCCTCTTTTAACTCTTTTAACTATTTCATCATAAATTAGTTTTGCTAAATTTACTATAGTTTCTAATGAAAATTTAATTTTGCCTCCTTTTTTCTTGGTTGCATACCAAGCACAAACAATTCTCCAATCATCAGCCAACTGTGCATTACCAACAGTATGTGGGTCATATTCTGCGACATCCTCAATAAGTTCAATAGTAGAGAGTTCTGCTAAAAATTTAACATTCTTTATGAAAGTTTGTACTCCTCGTTCAACTTTAATTTCTTTAGGTTTTTTGAATTTTTCAACTATATCAAATGGATAAAGAAATAAATACCTTTTATTACCCCACCATTTCTTTCTTTCTTCATTACTAACAAGATGTTTTGGTTTATACTTATTAAATTCTTCGAGATTAATCATAAATGGCTTTTTTAATTTAATTATTGCATAAGCGTATTTTTGATCACAAACATAAAGAAGCCTGTCTAACATTTTTGAATATTTTTTTGCTTTAACAATATATTTCTTATTTCCTTTCCAAAGCAATTCTGCATGAGGAGCAGGAAGATATATTCCCTCTCTTAACTCAATAAGATAATCATTTATTTTTTGGAAATAATCTGGTATATTAATTTCCATACCATCATAAGCTAATTCAATATCAACTTTTGAACTTCCGCCTATTTCTTTCCAACGCTTTTTAATTTCTTTTAAAGCTGTTACATAATCAGGATAAGTGTGTCCTGCTTGTGTGAAAACAACTTTCCTAGTTTTAAATTTTTTAACAAATTGTAATGCTTCTTCTATATTCATATGTCCTCTAATACTTTTTCCAAACCACATCGCTGCATCGATAATAATTACATGAGATTTATCAAAATATGGTATAGACTTTTCTGGTGCTTTTTCCATATCTTCAGCATATACAACTTTATTATCAATTCTGAATCCTACGCATGGAAATTTATGACCTGTTGGAAATGCCTCAGCGTGTATTACCCTAAATGGAACTATTTTTAGATAGTCTAAATTTAAAACTTTGTACGGGGTAAAATTTTTTATATTAATATGTTCAATGTCTTTAAACTTTTCTCTTATTCTGGCTTCGGTTTCTTTTTCCATGTATACAATTGGTTTATCTTCTTGTTTCTTTTCTTGTAGCCAATGTTTTAATTGCGGTATTCCACCAATTGCATCTGCATGACCATGGCTAATAATAATATAATCTATTCTATTAATATTATCAGCAAAGGTTTGCATTTGTTCATAAAAATTAGGAGTGCAATCAAAAAGAATATTAATTCCGTTTCTTGTTTGTAAAAGCATAGAACTATTCCTACGTCTATTCTTTCCTTTACCCATAACGGGTTTAGTAGGACCCGAACCTAAAATCGTTAATTTCATTTTAATGCACCAAACTCCATATACTTATAATAGCCGAAACAATCATAGCCAATATCCCAACTAATAAACCGTGTTTTTGAACTTTTCTTTGCCATTGATTTTCTTCAAAATATTTCCAATCTTCAAGTTTTTGAAGTCGAGCATTATGATTACTTATTATTTTATTATGTTCCCTTCTACAATTTTCAAAATTATTTATATGAGCATCAACTTTTTTATCCAAATCATCTATTTTTTCTCTAATATAAGTTATATGTGTAAATAAGGCAGATATTGAAGCTTCTCCTGAATTACTTTTTTTCCTTGGCATTTTCATCACAACAATTATTTAAATGGTTCTCCAACTTTGCATCAAGTGAATCCAGGGAATTTCTAATTTCCAAAACCTCTTTTAACATTCTGGAGATGAAAACGCCTGATATTTTTTTCATATTTATCTCTTATTATTTTTGAATATCGTTGGGCTCCTCCGGTAATCTCTCCGACCGTCTTACTATATTTCTTATTTCCTTGTCTGGAATAAGCAATCCAGAATTAACATATTTAACCAGTCTATCTGCTTTACTGTCTAAACTTTCTGTAGAAATTTCTTCCCAAACTAATACAGGAACAGAACGAAATCTATACTGTTTTGCTATATCAGCAAACACATTTTTCATTATGGTATGACTAATTTGCTCTTGTAATGCTTTTAACTGTCTTTCAAATAATATTTTTTGATCATTTAATGTTGCCTTATTTGTATCTGTACCTAGTCCAGTAATAAACGGTTTTGGTCCTCCCAAACCTGCAACTATTTGATCAGAAAAATATTTTAAATTTTGTGCTAATCTTTCAACCCTTTTTGATTCAAGAATTTGTGGATTGTAATAATATGGCGTTACAAACTGATGTTTTGTTTCTAATCCTTTTAATTGATTCCATACATCATCTATTTGTTCTTGTGTTGGCGGATGTTGTTCATCTCCAATTCTTACCCATATTCTTGGATAAGCAACTCTTTGAATAGCTTCTGCATATCCCGCTTCAGCGTTTTGTTTTACCCTAACTATATTATATATTGGTTCAATTAACCCAACCCCCCACCAAGAATCTCCCACAGTATTTAAAGTAAAATGAACAATTTCCTCTCTTTTTAAAAGTATACCTTTTCCGCTTTGATAAGAAAACATTGGCTGTTGTTGTATTAATCTTTCTTTTGGAACTTTGGAAGTGTCAACATTCCATTTAACATATTGCACATAAGCCGTTGGTTTACCATCCATATCATAAATAATTTTACCCATTGATGTTCTTTTAACATCCATACTTTTTGGATCAATCCATGTAACAGCAAGAATTTTAGGTCCATCATTAGTTATTTTTTCCCAGAAAGCATTCCCGTAAATCAACATATGAGCAACAGTAGTTTTTAATAAATTTCTAAAATCTGAAGCTCTTAAAAAATCTTCCATTATTCTGCGTTCTCTTGTATTAGATGTATTAATTCTGAAATCGGAAGAAAGAAATGATTCAACAAATTTATTAATCCAATTATAAACCATTCCTTCTCTAATATATATTGTTTCTAAATCAAGCGGAGAAACTCTTTTTATTTCTTCTTCATCTGATTTTATTGTCTTCGTTTCGCCTGCACTGCTTCTTATTGCTAGAGTCTGGATTACTTGTCTTTGAGAACCCTTAAAAATACCTCTAATAGAATTGAAGTCCAGTACAACCATACCATTAACCTTTGTATAGTAATCCCTAATTATAATTTATACATAACTAAATTATAAAGTTTTCCGCTTACATTTTCCTTACACTATATTTGTTATAATATAGATTACCTAGCCCTCATGTATGATAAAAACTTTCTTTCTTCCGATGCCGCCTTAACCATTAATATAAAAGCAATAGCTACATCATCATAATCAGATAAACTTTTATATGTTGCGTATCCTCTTGGTGTCTTATCAACAACAAAATGAGTTAATTCGTGTTCTAGTCTGTCAATCATTTTTGATGTTGGAGTTTCCTCTTTACTATATGGCAATATTATATTACCTTCATTGAATAATGTTATAGCTTTTGCAAACGCCGAGTTTCTATTTTCCTGTGTAAATGGAAAACCAACTACAGGAAGATTTTCTGCTATTAAATCTCTAACAAACATTTCTCCAAAATTAGATTTATCCAAAAGCATCCTATTGGGTTGATAATTATTATTAATACTTCTTAAAACTTCCATTTGAGCTGATGGCAACATTCCTCTAAATCTAAATATCTTAACGACTTGAATTTTATTATCTTTTCTTTTCTTACCAACTACAAATGCAGACCAATCTCCCTTTATAGCAAGAGCAAAGTCGCAACCAACATAATAAGGATCAGTATCTCCTTCTGGTCTTTTATCCATAAATCTTAAATTCAAATCATGTGCCTTTATTAATAAATTCATAGGAAATGGAATTTCTTCTGATTCAGGCACTATTCTACATAAATATTGTTGAGCAAATGCTGTTTTACCAATCTCCGCTTCTCTTTTTCTTAGCCATTCTAATGGAAATCTTTCCGGCCATATAGATTTTCCATTTTGTATAGCAGGGTATGCCTTGTGCCAGTATTCCGGGTTTTTCATTAATTTAGAAATCATTAAATCAGTTTCATTTACAGGCGTTGAGATTGCAGCAACACAACCTCTTTTTGCTGTTGCTCTTGTTACTATATACCGAAAAAATATATTATGGTCACGATAAGATGAAGCCTCATCGCATAAAACATAGTCTACATGCACTCCTTTTGCACTTTCACCATAAGGTTTGCAAAATATTTTTCCTTTAGTGGCTGTAGAAATTTCTGTTTTGCTCCAAGTTAATTGAGAATAACTAGGAATTAAACGCTGTAATAGTTCATTTTCAGTTAATTCAAATTTGATTTGATCTATTATTTTCGTTGCTTGAGGAACAGAATTAGAAACTATTAAACCCTGCCAATAAGGATTATAAAAAGTTTTCCATATCGAATAACATACAGCAAGTATTGTTGTTTTACCAAAACCCGTAGGAGCTAGGATAGCTATCCTTTTTTTAGATTCAAGAGCATCAACCCATTCTTTATGAAACCATTTATATTGATAACCATGTACTCTTCTAACCCATTTACCAAAATCAAATCTACAATCTAGTAGGAATTTTTCTTCTTTCTCATCTCCAAAAATTTGTTCTAATGTTCTCATATTAATAATCGTTTAAGATTGTCCTTAACTTTAACTTTAGTAAATCTGGTAAGTTCTTCGATTAATTTAATAAGTCTTTCTTTTGGTGGTTCAGGTAAATTATGCCCTTTGCTATCAGCCCCGATTGAAACGAATTTGGGTCTAATAAAATATATCATTCCAACCATAATATTAAAATCAAAATCCATAATAGGTTCTATGCTAACCATTTTTTCAAATTCTTTAATATTTTTCATTGCCATATATCTTTCTTTTGGCTGAGGAGCTTTTGTTTCATAGTTTCTATTAGTTTCTATTGTCGTTCCTAATATAGTTCTTTTGGGGAACATTCTTAATTTAATAAATTCATAAAAGCGTTTTGGGTTTTTGGATTGGAAAAGATAAGTGTTATTTGGATATTTTCTACAATGAGCCAAAACTTTTTCAATCCATATTCTCGGAATCGTTTCAGCAAACATATCTATAGAAGAACCAACAAAAATAAAATTATTTTGCCCTAAATCAGTTTCAAGTTCTTTTTCTTCTAATCTTAGTTTTTTATTTTTTATTAAATTTTTCATATAACAATAATTACAATCATATGGACATTTTCCACGAATAGCATTCCATGTGTGAGTTACCCAAGGATACATATTACCTTTTTGCTTGTTCATCATTTCACCACCCCAATAATTTAAATTTTTTAGGATTATTAATTTCTTTTTCTAATTCTTTAAATGTCAAATCCTCTGGATTGGCCTTAATTTTTCCGTAAACTCTAATATATCTCATTCTAACTGTACAAGAAGAATAAAATAATTTTTTAGAACGAGTTATTCGCCAACAATCAGTCATTGCAGCAACTCTTTTTCCTTTTTTATAGGAATCATCATATTTAATTTTAAGAGTATTAGCTACATAAAATGCATCAAATTTTGTAGCAACTACATATACCATCTAAACACCAACAAACCAACAATATATATATTATATTTGTATTAATGTATATATAAACTTATTGGTGATTTGATATATATATTATAATTTAGAGTTTAATAAATTTAAATTCAACACCTAATCCCAGATTCCAACCCACACGCTTTTTCGCTATTTCTACATATTTAGTAACCACCTTTGTGTGTAGCAGTTGCCCACGTATCTCCAATGTTTAAAAACATATTCCCTTCTTTCTTGAGAACACGCATACACTCCTCCGTTATATCGCATATGTGTTTTATAAACATTTTCGGATGAGGCTCCAAACCAAGACCACCATACCAAGCACCACACTTCCTACAGAAACCCACCTCTGTATTTTTCATCTCCCAAGTTGGACATTTAACTCTCTTTCCCAGTTTTTTTTTCTTTATCTCCACTACCACCTCTATCCATAGGGTCTTTTATTTTGTTTAAGACAAATTCGTGATTACAACCGGGTTTTCCGTCCCATATTACATTAGTCTCTTCGCCATAAAATCTCTGACCATAATAAGGAGGACTGGTAATGATGCAATCTACAGATTCGTCTGGAATGAGTTTTAATGCTTTTAATACATCGCCTTGATAAATTATAAACACATTATCACCAAAATCTTACGGTGCGGAGTGCGAGGTGACAACCCGCATTTTCCATTTTTTAGTGAGGAAATTTTCCGAATTATTTTTTCTCACTTTTTGGTAATTGCTCGGGTTTGCTACTTGTCGGGAGCAAAACCTTTTAATTTGCTCCCATCAAGTAATACTTTCTTTTTCTGCAATATATAATTTTCGTGCAATTCTCTTATATTCATTTTTTCACTCCTCTTTCTCCCGCCGAACTCAACCCAAACAATGCTTTTAATCTCTGCTCCGCTGGCATTCCGACCCAATTCAAATCTTGCTGGATTATTTTAATCGTTTGCTGAATTGTCTTTATTTCCTGTTCTTCCCCGTCATCACTTTCCCCCAGCATTATTTTCCATTTCAAGTAGTTTTCCATTTTTTCTACTAATTTTTCTAATTCTTTTTTCATATTAATCTAATTCCTTTTTTCTTTTTCCAATTCTTTTTGTGGCATTCCTCACAGACAAAACCCATATATTTCTTTTTTACTTTGTGACATTGCGGACAAACTATATAATTTGTTATTAAGTTTGCTTCTTTATTATTGTTTACCCAAAAATTACCTTTTGGTGTAATTTCGTAATTTATCCCTAAATGTTTCGCTATTTTTACCAAATCTTCAATATCCCACGAATTTTTAGGAAATAATACCATATTTATTATTTGTCATAACTTATATATAAATGTTTCGGTTAACCGAAAGATTTATAAATGAAAAAAACAAATAATTAAATAAGAAAAAGAATTAGAAAAGGGAGGTGAGAAGATGAGATTCTGGGTTGACATGGCAAAGGGGAGTTATCAAAAAGACATAATACCTGGGCAGAGCGTTTCGGCATGGGATGGAGTACGCGCAACAGGGGAGTACATTTATAACAGTGACACAATGCAAATAAAAATCACAGTAACGCGAAGGAAGATGGGCGCACCTTACGAATTTCACAGAATCAGGGTGGAGGTAACAGAGCATAAATTTAAAAAACCGTCAATGTGTGTAGTCAAAGTGTTTAAAATAACAAAACCAAAAATTCCAGTAGAGCCAAAAATGGCAATTGGAGATTCATTTCCAATTTTCCGATATTCGGGTCAGGGATTCGGAACAATAGTGCCCGAATACTCTTATTTCTGGGATGGGAAAACCAGGAAGGAACAGTGCGGCTACTTCGTTATGATGGTAGCCGACGAAAAAACAGAAATAGAGAAAGATGCAAAAGTGCTCGAAGACATACTTGGAAGTATGGAGGAACTTCCAAATATTTAATTTTTTTTGTTTAATTTTTAGGAGGTGAGAGGATGGAAAAGATAAACAAAAAAGATTTAAGAGTAATATTAGATGAGGAGTTTGAAGAAGATATGATATATGGAATAGGAAAGTGGAATTCTCGTTTTGGGGCGTGGGAAAAAATAACAGTATTTTTCAAAAACGGAGAACGAAAAGAATTCGAATTTGACTGGTAATGAAGTTTTTGAAAGTTTTTGAAAAAGGAGTGGGTAAAAGGATAAAGGAGGTTTTTAAAATGGAAAAAGTACAGTGTATTATTTGCGAGAAAGAAATTGATCCTGAAGTTGCTTATGTTGAATTATATTTTTGCGAAGGGCATCCAGATAATTGGGGTAGTGAGGAATTACATTTCTGCAGTCCGAAGTGTTTTAAACAATTTTGCAAACAAGAGGCTGATAAATAAAATTGTGGAGGTGAGGATATGGAATTGACGAAACAAAGGGTTTATGTGAAAATCGGCGATGAGTTGTTAAGCGGGGAAACTAAAACGGTAATTGTTAAAAGCAAAAACGATGTTAAAGGGCGATTGTTGGACGGTAGGGAAGTTGAAAAAAAAGGGAATGTTTGGGTTTATAAACCTTATTAGTGGTTTAAATGGATAAATTAAAAGAATTAATTGAATGGTTAAATGAATTAATAGATTTTTATCATAATAAACAAAAAAATTCAGATTTTTGGTTAGACAAATCTTTATTCTCGGCAAAAAAAGACACAGCAATTAGAATTAAAAATAAAATTATCAATATAAAAGAACGATAAAATGTTGGAAAAATTAGAATTAGGAACATTAGACAAACCATTTATAGATAACCTTACACTTGGGAAAATGAGATTTAAACCCTTTCCCTTTTCCTTCCTTTTTCCCCCTCCCTTTTCTTTATCTTAACCTTTTCATTAACCGAAAGATTTATAAATATTAAAGTTAATAAAATATTTGTTGATGCCGAGCAATGGCGATATTATAGTATATTTACTAAAATATATATTCCAAAAACGAAACATTTATAAATAAGAAAAACAATAAATAAATATGAAAAAGTTTGTTGAGGGAGTTAAAGAATTATTAAAAGAGATCCATAAAAATACGAATCAAGAAAAAATTGAACAAATCTTAATAGAGTTTCAAGACAAATATTTAGAATATTTAGTTTAGTTGGTTGGTTGGTTATGAGAATAAAATCAAAAGGTTTTGAATTAAAGGCAAATTTTTTACTTATTCTGATTTCTTTAATATTAGGAGAAAGAGGAATATGAAAGTTAAAAAAATCAAAGTGGGTTTTAGCCAAACGAAAAAAATTGGGATGTATGAAAACATTAAGCCGAGTATTGAATTGGAAGTAGAATTAAACGAAAAGGAAAATTTAAATGCTGTTGTGGAGGAAAGTTTTGCTAAATGTAGAATGATTATTAAAAAGCAGTTGGATTTGGGAGGGATATAATGAAATATAAATTAAATGATAATGCTTTTCTAATAATTAGCAACTTAAACAGAAAATATACATTTTTGGATATTACGGAAATAATTTTAGGATTAAAAAGGAATTTGAATAAAATCCCAAAATCAAAAATTGAGGAATTAGAAAAAATGGGAATAATAAAAAGAATATGAGAACAAAAGAAATTATCATAAATAGAATTAGGAAACCTGTTTTATGTTTATCTCCCTTAAGAGCATTAAAAAAGTGTCATAAATGCCAAATCTTTAAAAAATACCTAAATGGATCAATTAAACAATTAAAATGTAATCCACAATTGACAAAAGAGGCGTTAAAATTGATTAGCGAAAAGCAAAGATTATTGAAACAATTAAGGGAGATAAATAAAAAACTTAAGGAGTTATAAATGAAAAGTTTAGGAACCATTAATCTTGAGTTTGGAATGTTAAATTTACCATTAGCAATTTCGGGATTTGCGGATTATCAAACAATTAATTTCAGTAATGTATGTTCAAAGGGACACGACATAAAAATAAAAAGATGGTGCGAAAAATGTAATAAGGAAATTCAATATAATGAGTTAAAAAAAGCATATAAAATAAACAAAGACAACAAAATAATCTTTGATTCAGAATTAATAAATTATATCAAAGAGAAACAGGATAAATCTTGTAAGGTTTTAAAGGTTTTGAACAATAAAGACACAAACCAAATGAAATATTTAATAGACAAAGTATACTATTTGATACCAAAAGCCAAGTTTGAAAAAGGATACTTTATATTATTAAATGCTTTGATTAAGGGAAACAAAACATTATTAATAGATTACTTTATAAGAAACAGAAAACACATAGGATTAGTAGAACCTTTTGGTAAATTTCTTGTTTTGCTTCAATTAATTTATGTAGAACAAATTAGAACGCCAACACCATTAAAACCTGTAGATGTTTCACAAAAAGATGTGAATAATGCATTACTTTTATTGGAAAGCATAGAAAAAGAAACAAGAAACATAAAATTACAAGACATTAAAGATGAATACACTAATGAATTGTTTGAGGCAATAATAAAGAAAAAGAAACCTACCATTTCAAAAAAGGAAGATGATTTTAGTAAAGGTTTGGAAAAAATCGTTTCCAAACTCAAGTAGAAATTAAGAACGGATTTGGATTACAGAAGCCCCTCACATAGCCCTACATCCGTTCTTAACTAAAAATAGAGGTGAAATATGAAAATAATATTAGATAGAAAAAATAAACTTATTGATTTCACGGCAGAAGAATTAAAGGATCATATAGCCCTAACTTTAGAGGATGTAATAGAAATAATTGAAGATTTAAAAGGGAAAGAAATTTCAAAAAAAATCAAAGAGGAGTTAATAAATGATTGAAAAACCTATGTTGGCTAATAGAATTAAAAAAGAGGATTTAAATAAATTAGTTGGTTATGCTATAGAGCCAAAACAGGATGGCTCAAGAAATTTATTTATTATAGATCTTTTAAACGATTCTTTAGTTATTAAAAGAAGAAATTCCCAAACCAATTTATTTGAAATTGTTCCTAATTATCAATTTCCTGAATTTAATATTAAAAAATTAAAAAAAATATTCAATAATGCAATAAGAAATATTATTCTTGATGGAGAAATGATTAGTAAGGATTTTCCTTCTTTATTAAGTAGAACACATTTAATGAATCCATTAAAATGTAAATTAGCAAGTAAAACAATCCCTGTGAAATATATTGTGTTTGATATTTTATATCTTAATAATAATGATTTAACTCATTTACCATATATAGAGAGGAGGCATATTTTAGAAACTGAATTAATTAAGAAAAATAATTTAATTAAAATAATTGATGTGTTTGTGGGTAATCCTCTTAAGATTTTTGAGGATTTAATTAATAAAGGATTTGAGGGAATAGTAGCAAAAAGAATAGATAGCCCATATATTCAAAAAAGGAGTAATTATTGGTTAAAATGTAAAAAAGAATTTACTGAAACATTAGAAATTATTGGTTATGATACTAAATCTAAATCCCGTCCACAAAAAAATAAAAGTGTAAATGTAAGGGTTTTAAATCTTATTACAAAATTGGGAAGAATAAGTGTTCCAAACCAAAAAGATATAGATTATTTTTATAAACATAAACCACAATATGTAGAGGTATCTTTTCAAGAGTTAAGTAAAAATAACAAAATGAGATTTCCCAAATTTGTAAGATTTATTTAAAAAACCGTAAAGGTTTACGAAAGGATAGGTTAAATTAAGGAAAAAATATATAGGAGTGTAAAAAATGACTCTTACAAAATTCCAAATTAAATTGTTAAAAAAATTTGTAGAGAAAAAATTTAAAGAAGCAAATAAAGATATACAAACATTTGATTTAGAGGCACATATAGATAGATCCTTAAGTTACAAAGAAAACAAAAATATAATTATTGAGAAATTAAAAGAATTAGGAATTTTTGATAATAATGGTAAGTTGTCTAAAAAATATCTTGAAGAATTTCACAAAGAACAACAAGAATTTATTAAGGAACAATTTAAGCGACAAAATAAGCGACAAACGACAGAAATATTAAATTATTATAAACCAATTTATAGGGCAATTCAAAAATTAGCTTTGGGGTATACAAATTTAGTTTTTATCAAGGGAAAAGCAGGAATAGGAAAAAGTTTTCATATCAAATTGGCTCTTAATAAATTTAATGTTGATTATGTTTCTGTTGCAGGAATGGTTTCAGATGCATATTTTTATAGATTACTTTATGAGAACAATGGCAAAACAATTTGGTTTAAAGATGTTTTGAGATTATTAAGAAATTTAACAAGTATAAGTAATTTAAAAAATGCGTGTGAAACAGATCCAGAAGATCGTTTATTAACACAACATAATTATAGCAAATATCAAAAAGATTTGCCAAGAGAATTTATATTCACAGGTAAAATCATATTTGATTATAATAATCTTCAGGAAGTAGCATTTAAAGACGATTTTGAAGCATTATTAAGTAGAGGAGAATTTATAGAATTAACTTTGGATTATGATGATTTAGCAAACATAATGAGGCAAATAGCCAGAACAAAAGAAGAAAAAGAAGTTACGGAATTTTTAATCAAAAACTATGTATTTTGTGGATATAATAATTTTAATTTGAGAACACAACAAAAAGCATTTCAAACTTATAGATTTGCTAAAGAATTGGGTTTAAATTGGAAAAAGGAATTACTTGAGGAATTACAACAAATGAAATCTCCAATCCAAGCAATGTTATATGAATTTTTGGGAAGAAAAGCAAAAACAACGGTTGAACTAAAAAGATGGCTAATTAGAAAAGGTTATGTTCAAACAGAAAGAACAGCAGAAAGAAGAATTAGAGAATGGTTAAATTTGGGTGAAATTTATAAGGTTGATACAAGAGAAAGAAATTTTTTAGTTTCATTATACCCTATGGTGATTGAATATGAGTCAAACAAACTTAATCAGGTTTGATAGAAAAAGAAATGAAAAACTTGTTCATTTGTTTGTTGAAATAAATAAAAAACAAAAAACTTGGCAAATTTCAACAGATGCCGATATGTTAGGTGCACAAATAATTGTTAGTAGTAGTAGTGGCTTTGGTTATAATGGATTAGAAAAAGCAATTGATTGGTTTAAAAAAATGTTAAATGAGGATGGTTATTTTAATATTAAAGTTGAAGAGGTGAATAATGAAGTGGATAAAAACTGATGTTAGTCATTTACCAATTGTTGCAACAATTGGAAATAGTCCTTTCATAAAACCAAAAGTATATGCATTAATTGAAAACAATATTAAATGGATTCATATTATAAAAATAACTTCAATAAGAGGAGTATATAAATTAGGCAAAATGGCAGGTAAAAATTATTATTGGAGAGTTTTATGGATTGATGGTATGGATTATAAAACAAAAGAGTTTATATATTTAAAAGAAGCAAAAAGTTTTGCAGAAAAAATATTAAAAAAATTAAAGGTATAACAATGGAAATTGATAAAAATACTAATGTGGAAAATTTGCTTAATATAATAGAAACATTAATCGATTTAGCAAATTTCAAACAAGAGGAAATAGCAGTATTAGTAAGTGAATTAATTTTAAGATATTTAAAATGATAGAGGTGATTATATGGGAATGTATTCTTTAATGGAATTAAGTGGAAAAATTAAAAAAGGAAAAGAAAAAGAATTGAAAGAAGCAGTTAAAAAATTATTAAAACAAGAAAATGCCCCAGATTTTGTAGGGTATTTTCTTGAAGATATGAAAATATCCAATGGCTATATTGAATGGGACGATTATTATCAAAAGTGGTATTATGAGGATGAATTTGTGAAATTTATAGCACCATTTTTGGAACCGCAAGATATAATATTTTATGCAGACGATGGAATTGTCTGGGGATATAGAATAAAAAAAGATGGTTCAGTATGGGAATTGGAAATGATATTAATTGAAAAAAATAAGGTGATATAATGTTAAAATTAGAATTTTGGACTAATAAAAATGCAATTTTGGGAATTTTTTTAAAGGAAAAAAGATTTAAAAAATATATTAAACTTCTGAAAAAAAATAATATTGAATATACTAAAATTAAAGAATATCAATTATTAAAAACAAAAAACAGGATAATATGTGCAAAAACTTGGGGTTATGATCTAAAAATATTTAATAAATTATTAAAGGTTGCTAATTTTTTAGATAAAAATTTTAAAATTTATTTACCAAGTAAAGAAGCGCCACTTATCATAGAATGTGAAGGAAATGATGATAAAATTTATTTTGCATTAGCACCTTGTTTTGAACCAGAAGGTTATGATATATATTTTAAGGAAAATAAGGAAATAAAATAAATTTATAGGAGGTTAAAAAATGAAATATAAAGATTTTACTTTGACGATAGGATTAAAGGAAAAAGACTTCAAAAAAGGCACTTTTATATGGCATCCTGATTTGAAAGATTTTGGAACTATATACACAATAGGACAAAAAAAACCAACAAAAAGAGATAAATGGATAATTGAATTACAAGCCAATAATTTAAATATAGCTGGTGAATGTAATTATAATACAGCAAGAATTATCCATTTAATGCTAGATGCCTTTTTTGATTATAAAAGAGAAGTTTATGCGAAGATGCTTCAATTAAAAGAAGCACTGAAAAATCATAATTGTAAAAATCTAGAATTTTTAATTAAATCTGTTATCAAAGATTTAAATTTGGAGAACTTAGGATAACTTAAACAAAAGAATTGATAATGAGGTAATTAGATGAATGAAAAGAAAAATATCAAAATTTTAATATTTTTAATATTTTTTTATCTTTTTATATCAACTTCTATTCTACACGAACTTATGCATATAATGGTTAGTTTATATCTTAAAGTACCAATTTATGATATATGTTTTTTTGGTTTTAAAAATGAAAAACTCGGTTGGGTATTAACTTATAGACCTTTAGAATGGAATTATTTTATGGAAGAAACCATAGTAACATTAATTGAAGTTATTTATTTTATATTAATGTTAATTTTTTTAATAAAAACTTTAATATTTAATAGGAGATGATTTATGAGATGTCCAGAATGTGGTGCAGAAATTGAAATAGGGGAAGAGTATTGTCCCAATTGCCAAGCATATATTGGCTTTTTTTGGGATTGTTTAGGAATTGAATTATTTGGTGGTATGTGGTGAAGTATTTAATAGTTGGAATAGATGATGTTACACGTTGCCCAGTAATCGGAAGTTTAGTTTGTGTAGGAGTATTAGTAGAAAAAAGATTTCTTGAATGTTTAAAAAGATTAGGTGTTAAGGATAGTAAACTTCTTACTTATAAACAGATACACGAACTCGCTAAATTAATTCCAAAATTTGTTGAATGGAATAGTATATATATTACAGCAGAAGAAATTAGCAAATCAACAAACGAATATAATTTAAACGATATGGAATGCAATGCTTATTGTACTCTTGCAAAGAATTTTATTAAAAAATGGGATGTTCAAGAAATTCAAATAAACAATTTTGATAGAAATAGAGAAAAATTTATTTGGAGAGCAGAAAAACTTGGCTTTAAATTTGATTGGAATAAATGGATTATTGATCATAATAATGAAAGTAGGGACATAGCTGTAGGCTGTGCAAGCATATTAGCAAAACATTTATCAATTCTTGAATATGAAAAATTAAAAAAACAGTATGGAGATTTTGGATCAGGAAGCCCAGGAGATAAAAAAACTATTGAATTTATTAAAGCAAAACTTAAAGAAAAAAGAAAATGCAAAATTATTAGATACAATTGGAACACAGTAAAAAAATTAATTAAATAAGTTTTTTCCATTTTTGTATCCAATTTTTAAAATTAAATCTTTTTTTCATATATTTTCTTGGGGAAAAATCATATTCAAAAACATCATCAATTGCTCTTGAAAAATCTTTTGCTTTGAATCCTTTTACAACAATACCATAATCGGTTATTCCTTCATCATCTACCCACCCTGTTTTAGAAGTTACAATAGGAATATTACACAACCCACCCTCTATTGATACTAAACCAAAAGATTCAAAAAACGAAGGAACAAAAATAAAATCGGCCATATTATATATTTCAATCATCATATCTCTTGGTATTCTAACAAATATATGAGCATTATTAAAATAAATGTTTATTCCTCTGTATAATTCTTTTAATACAAGGATCCAAGTAATATCTTTTCTTGTACTCATTAAATATTCCATACATTGCCAATTTTTAATTGGATGAACCAAACCAACAAATACTCCAATTTTTTTTGAATTGACATTATATTTTTCTCTTAAATCATCTTTATTTAAAGGTTTAAAGAAATTACTATTAACACCATGCTCTATTATGCCATCACATTTAATTCCTATATCCTCCATACCTTCTTTTGCTATCTTGCTCACGGCAATATTAATTGCATTTTTTGCTGCTTTCTTTTGTAATTCAGTTAGTTTATTAACAAGTTTGGGAACATAAAGAGATATACTTCCTTCTTTTAACATTACTTCTTGTGCTTTTTTATAAGGATCGTTAAAAATATTGATTATTTTTGTTTTATGTTTTCTCCATATATTAATTGAACCGCAATTAGCAACTATTGTTGTATTAGGATAGTCTATGAGATATCTTTCAATATATTCATCAAACGCCCAAGATTTATATTCTTCCATAAATTCTAAATTAGTGGGCATATCAGGAAAACTTATTAACATATCTCCGTAAGGATAAGTAACCAATTTTCCTTTTAAATTTTGAGCTAAATCTTGAAAGATTGATTCACAACCACCTACTACTTCTGGTTGTTTTGCCCAAGTAACAAACAATGTCATAAAATCCTTCCTTATAATTCTTTACAAACACAAGCCAAAACTTTATTTTGATCTATGAGTTTGTATAATATAATAGATTTTGTAACTTTAGGACATAAATATAAATCTATGCCAAATATAGCTATAGGATATCCTATTGTTGTAGTTATATGTGGTATATTTTTTGCTTCTCGTAAATCTTTATGGTTTAATACTATTCCTGTTATTTTTGCATATGGATCTTCTTTTATTTTATTTGTTGCATTCATGATTCTTTTTAATAAATCCATAATACCACCTCAAAATTCTTCACTTATATCAACCATCCTTTCTATATCTTTTTTAGTTAATTCAGCTACAAATTTTTCTATAACCTCGTTTTTTTTATTATGAAGTATATTTAGAGTCAATCTAGTATGTTGAAAAGCTCTATCATCAATAATTCCTCCAACATGAGGAATTATCAAACTGGTATCGACTTTTATCACAAATCCAAGTTGTTTCGCCTTTCTGCAGAACACTAAATCTTCTCCTATTAATTCTCCTTTGTCTTTAGTTCTTTTAAATTCAAACCATGGCGACTTCATAACTTCAAATACTTTTCTTTTAATTAAAGTGCAGAACATTCCAACAGCATCAACTTCTATAATTTTGTTTCTGGGATAATTAGTTATGGGCTGAAAACGTTCTCCATCATAATCTTTATAAATAGTCGGATAATATGGATAGGCTTTTTTAAATGAGATACCAGCAGCTATATCAGCATTTAAATTTTTTAATCTTTGAAAAAGATTTTCAGGTTTAAATATTTGATCAGAATCCAGAAAAAGTAAATAATTACTATCTCTCTTTAAAAACCTTTCTACTATTGTGTTCCTTGCAGTTCCCATAGGATAATTTGATGTGTATATTATGTTATATTTAAAGTCAAAATGATGAAGCATTTTTAAAATAGAAAGAAAACTTTGAGTAGGCATATTATTATACAAAGGTAATCCAATTGTTAACTCATTCATTACCATCACCATGTTTACTTTTCCAAAAAAGCTGTTTGGCAAGCTTTTGAGCTCTAATTGTATATTCTTTTCCTTTCTCGCCTTTCCATCCCCATTCACTTTCTGATAATTGCTCAGGATGAACTCTATACATCATTAAATTTTTTGGAACTTTGTAAAATAAGTAATACTGAGCTATTCTAATATTCATTTCATAATCTTCAGATGTTGGAAAAGCTTCATTAAATAAACCAATTTTTTTAAATACTTCTTTATGAACTAGCATATTACTCCAAGTAGCAAAATAAGCTTGGCATAAATAAAGTTGTTGATCTCTTAGACTAAAAAATTCAACTTCATTAACTTGTCTTATAAAAAAACCATTTTCATCGATCATAACCCAATTAGCATATATTACTCTTGCCTCAGGATGTTTTTTTGCGAATTTTACTTGCTCTTCTAATTTATTAGGAAACCATAAATCATCAGATGCACAACCAGCCCACCAATTACCTTTCATATTTCTTATACCAGTATTTAATGCACCACTAATTTTTTTATTTTCTTGATGAATTATTTTTACATTCTTAAGATTTTGTTCTTCTATCATCTTAAGAACATTTAATGTTTCTTTTCTAGTAGAACCATCATTTACTATAATTACTTCATAGGGTTGATATGTTTGACCGAAAATACTAAATAGACACTGCTCTAAATATTTTGCTTTAGTATTATAAACCGGCACTACAACCGAAATATTATATTTCATTTTTCTCACTTGTAAAACGATTCTCCTGGTTTTAAGAATGGTTTTTGCCAATCAAACCAATCTTCAGGTAATGGATCAGGATCTTTAAATCCATTAGCCATTATAGTTTTACAATGATACCACATATCACATCTTAAACATAAGGAACAAGGTTTACGCCAAAGCTCTCTAAATTTTCTATCTAATTCATCCCAAGAATCTTCTAAAATATTTCCAAATAAAGTTTCTCCGACTCCCTCATCTGTTCCAACAATATCATATGCACAAAATTCGCAATTACCGTTAAATTTAATTTGTAATGCTCCTTTATAACCATCACAACGCCAATGATGATACATTTTTAATCTATCAGAAATAATCATAACACTTCCTGCCCAACGCAATTCTGCATCTTGGACATAAAGTACTCTATAACCTTCAAATGCCTTTTTAACTGCTGCTAAATCATGTCCTCTAACAGTATTTACGCTAATAAATATAGGATACTCTGGTTTATGTTTATCTCTATATTTTATAAAATCTATAGCTCTTTTATAACTCCTTTCCCAACTTAATCCTCCGGTTAATGCTTCGTATTTTTTTCCAACATTAAAAAAAGAGAGAATTATATTAGGAGTATATTCCAAAATTTCATCATATTTTTCAGGAGTTAAAAGAGAAACATTAGTATTTAAACCAACATGACCAGGAGTTAAAATGCCCAATTTTTTTGCATAAGCATATTTTTGAAAAAGAGTAGGATCTATAAGAGGTTCACCAAAACAAAACATTGCTCCAATTTTTACTCCTCTCTTCTTTATTTTATGAGCTATTTCTTTAAAAGTTTCCAAACTCATTATTCCTCTTATTCTTTTACATCTGTGATTTAAGCAAGGAGCACACATTGCATTACAATAATTAGTGGTTTCAACATATACTATACTTGGCCATGGTCTGTTTGGATTATCCCACACATCTATAAGTGTTGGATCTCCGCCTGTTTCATTCCACGGCGACCATTTATCTTTTATAATTTTGATTTCACCCATTCATACACCTTTTCAAATTCTTTTGGATTTTTAGTTTTTATTGCTTCTTTTATCTTTTCTTGTATTTCTTTGCTTATAGTTTTATAACTTTGATTTAATAATTTAAAATATCCATCGATGTGTATTTTTTTAATTTTTCTTATTGGCATTACAGCAGATTTATCAAATAATTTGTTGTTTATTTTGAAAAAATTTATTGTAGCAGAGTCCATATCCCAATAACCCAATTTAGACAAATAAATTTGATGTATGCAATGTAATTTAAATAATTCTTTTTCGTTTTCAAAATAATGATAAATTGGAGAATCAACAAATTCTTCTATCCAACCATCTTCAGTAAAAGTAACTAAACCATTACTTATAGGAGAAGTAGAAGCAATAAATATATCAATTTTATTATTATCCGTATATTTATCATATTTAAAATATTTCTTGATATATCTTTTTCCTTCTTCCATTTTTAATTCTCTTCTTTTCCATAATATGAAATGTCTATCAGGTGTATATGAAACTGTAGGAATCATATCCAAAAGTATAAAATGATCCGACATTTTTCCCATAAAATCATTAAATTTTTTTGGAAAATTTCTTGTATCTGGGCATGCTGTATTATAGGGACCTTCTATTAAAACATAACCATTGCTTATAGCTGCCAATTTATCTATCCATTCATGCCCATTTATTTCTTTAAATAAATGATGATGCGTATTACCTAAAAAAATTTTATCAAATTGTTTATCAGTAGCAAAATTTCTAAAAGAAGCATGTATAAATTCAACATTATTAATTTTATGATATTGTTTTAATTCTTGGCAAATTTTAATAAATTCTTTATTATTATCTATTCCAATAATTTCTTTAAAATTCTTCGCATAACTTAAAGAAAAATAACCTTTACTACAACCTATATCAAGTAATCTTTCTCCTTTAAAAAAATCAGGAAAATGTTTATTTATTATTTCTATTCTTTGTTTCAAAATATTTGTAGGTTCTAAAGTTTTGGCTAAAAAAGTGTGTGTTGGTGGATAGTCTGCATTTATTTTTTTTTGAATTTTATTTAACATATCAATCAATTTTATATTTATGCCAAATAATAGTATCTAAACTCATATCTTGAGTTAAAGGTGGACCAGAATATTCTTTAAGCGTCATGGGTTCTATATCTGGTGTTGTCATTTTGGCTAATTCATACATACTTAATTTTTTATCTCCAACTAAATGAACTATACCACATAAACCTTTCTCAACAACCTCTTTTATTGCCATAGCTAATTGATCTGCAAACAAGTATGTTCCCCATCTATCAGTAAAGGCTTTAGGATAGAGCCATTTCGCTCTAGGAACAAAATTTCCTCTAATAACAAGCCATCTTAAATCAGTAAATCTTACAGCCATTTCACCCAATAATTTTGTTAAAGAATAAAAATTTTTCGGATAGGGAAAAGAATTTTCAGTGAATGGGGCTTCTTTTGGGTTTCCTGAAAAAACACAATTATGTACAGATATGTATGAAGATAAATAGGAATTATCATCTAAAACTTCTAAATTAAAAACATCACCATTGAAATCTTCAATTTCTATTTTTGTTATTGGAACTAAAAAATAATCTTTAGTTTCTATAAATTTTTGATATTTTGGCTCATATTTGAAAGAAAAACCAAGTAATTTAGCAAATTTTTTGATTTGTTTGCCAGAAATAATTAATTGAAAACTTTCTTTATCTTTTACTTTTCTTCCTAAAATTTGACTACTTGGCTTTCTTTTAATTAAACATGGATATATTCCTAGTTTTAACAATAATAGTTTAATTTGATTTATCAACTTAAAAGAAACCGTCGAACAGGAAGCAAATGGATGCTGTCCTTGCCAAATTGAGCCATCACCATCCCAATATCCTTTTAAAAAAGCGGAGATGAGATTTTTATTCAAAAAGAGAAACCAATTTGGTAATTTTTTATTCCATGCTCTATGACCATTTTTATTATAAAATAATTTTTCAAATAAATTAGCTATATTTTTATCAACAATATGTAATTTATAGCCTTTTTGATTTTTCATTTTTTCAATTTTGGCATCAATATTAAATTTTTGCCTTAATATTTTTTTTGTTTTTTCAATAAGATTTGGTTCTTCACCAAAAGCGAAAACTAATTCTTTGCTACTATAGTATTTTTTTCTTTTTTTATAAAATCTTTTATTGTATTGTATCCACCCTTCTGCAACAAATATTCCAAATAAATAAGACAAATTTTTATCAATTTTAATTTTTAAATTAATAAGATGTTTTGGTTTATGTTTTTTGTTTATCCATCCACTTAAAACCAACTTATTGATTTTATATTTTTTGGATAATTCTGATAAAATCCCACGCTTAATTTTTCCAGATTCATATCTAGGTATTTCAAGCTTCATTATTTCATAATATTTTTCGAGTCTTTTATTTGATATTTTTACAAAACGTGGAGCATATCCAGTTATTTTTATTTTTGGAACAACCAACATATCTCCAATGTTTAAATCTCCCGCCAGAATCCATTTTGGTTTTCTTTTTATTATATTTTTAAATTTGTCTTCCTTATAATTTTTTTTATATTTTCTTTTAATAGCCAAAAACGGATGATTAGGAGTACATTCAATCTCTAAATTTCCTAATGGTTTGATTTTTAATATCTTTCCTTTATATTTTCGCTTAAATGTTTTTACAACTTTTTTCAAATTTCCTTTATGAGTAATTACTTTTTCACCTTTTCTAATCAAAGAAATCGGTTTTATTGAGAAATTAGTTAAGATTAATGTGTTTTTTGTAAAACACGGAGTTGACATATATATGAAATAAACACTTGGATTATGTTCTAGACAAGCATCTATAAGATTTTTTGTTCCCAGAACATTAGTTTCCCAAGCTAATTTTTTATTTTCTTCGCATTGTCTTATTCCTGTTAATGCTGCTAAATGAATAATAGTGTTTGGCATGTGTTTTTTAATATATTCAAAAACTTGTTTTCTATTTGTAATATCTAATTCTTTATGTGTAGGTTTTAAAGCGTTAGGATATAATTTACTTAATTCAGAACCCAATTTTCCATGAGCACCAGTTATAAAAATCATATTTTCACCTCCGGTATTGGACCATAGGTATATATATTTTTCATTAATTTAAAATTTTCGAATAAAGATTTATAATTGCTATAAATCGGTTTTTTGTAATCCTTCCAAACTCCAAACCTATAGGCTGTTTGAATTTCTATTACAGCATCCCTAATTGTTTTTCTGGGTCGCCATCCTCTATTTATTATTTTTTTTGTATCTACTCTATAATTTCTTTCATCAACTATATCAGAAGACACTTCAACAGATATTCCGCCAAGAGCTTTAGAAACCAATTTAGCTATTCCTAAAATCGTATAATTGTCAAGAGCAACATTGAATACTGAATTTTCATTATTATTTAATGCCCATATAAAAGCTTCTGCTGCATCTTCAACATGAAGAAATGGTCTCCATTGAGTTCCTCCAAAAACTGTAATTCTTTCTCCACATATAGCTTTGGCAGCAAATAGATTAACAACTAAATCAAATCTCATTCTATAACTTAATCCAAACAGTGTTCCTAATCTTAAAATTGTGTATTTACATCCCGATTCTTTGATTCTCTTTTCTGAAATAAGCTTTGTTTTTCCATATAAACTTATTGGAACTATTGTTTTATCTTCTTCGTTGCAAATCTTTTTGGGATTTTTACCATAAACAGAACATGTACTTGCATAAAGCATTTTAATTCCATTTTCAGCACAGAATCTTGCTAAATTATTTGTTGCCTCAACATTTATTTCAACTGTTTCGTTTGGATTTAAATCGCACGCAGAATCTCCAACGATTGAAGCCAGATGTATTACTACATCAATATTTTGGAGGGTATTGATTTCTCTTACATCTTTTCTTATTATTTGAACTGGCAATTCTTTGAGAGAATCGAAGCCGTAGATTCCAGTATCCAATACTATGACTTCATGTTTATTTTCAAGAAGCTTTCTAACGAGCATAGAGCCTAAGTATCCTGCTCCGCCGGTTACGAGGACTCGTGTGATTTATGCCACCTCCTCATATAACATCGTGAACATAATCCATGCCCAAAATGTTTAAATTTAGTAGTACCACAATTCAGACATTTGTCGTAATTAATAGCCCATTTTATATTTCTCAATTTCCATGATTTTCTTAAACTTTCTGATCTAGTAGAAGAAAATCTTCTTTTACCCCAATCAGTTCTTTTAATGAAATCAATCGCTTCTATTGCTTTATTTTTTTTAATGATAAGATAAGGTAATATCTGAGTTAAAATTGATAGAACTTTTTTATGGTTTGCCTGTCTTGCTCTATAAAGTGGTTTTCTATTTTTCCCTCTAACTTGCTTAATAATTTTTGAATCTAAGTTAAGCAATTTTCCTGCCCTTTCAATAAAATTTTTATTAGTATTTACAATTTCTATTCTAGCATGTCTATTTCTCCACCCACGTCTATCTATATAATCATAAATCATTATCGATCCCTCCCCATCTATTACTCCTGCTAACCAAGATTTTTCATATTTTTTCATATTACCTACTTTCAACCTCCCAGATTTTTTTTCCAAATGCATAAGGAGACATCCTTCTATCTTTATGATTCTTCATTGTTATATCAGAGAAACCAAGTAAAATAGTATCACATTCCAAAGCTTTCCAACCATTCCACCATTCCGGAGGAACATGAAGAAGTTGTGGCTTTTTTTCTGATAAAGTAAAACTATAAATTTCTTTCTTATTTTTAGCTACAATAAATTTTGCAGAACCCTTTAAAACACAAAAATATTTCCATTCCTTAAAATTTTTATGATATCCTCTGATTGTATTCTTATTAAAATTACTTACAGCATATGCCCTAACAACTTTTAATTCATCAAATAACTGAATTAAAAAACCTCTATCATCAACAAAACATTTAAGATCCTCAATAAAAGGTTTACCACCACACTTTTTCATTTATTATCTCCTCTTTTTTCATTTTTAATATTGAAATTATTTTTTCTGAAGCACCTAAATAATAAGGGCACTTCCAATTTTTTTCTTTTTCTACCATTAATTTCACACAATCCACAATAGAATTTGCATCCAAACCTGAAACTATATTTGATCCACACAATTCTGTTTCGGGTCTTTCAGTACTTATTCTGAAAGTGACACAAGGAACTTTAAACCAACAACCATCTTCTTGAACAGTTCCAGAATCGGTTAATAAACATAAGGCATTCTTCTCTAGTTTGCTAAAATCAAAGAAACCGAAATAATCCAGCATTTTTACTCCCTTTGGAATTTTAAATTTAAATCTTTTTATTGCTTTTTGCGTTCTTGGATGAGCCGGGAATATAATAGGATATTGATACTTTTTATAAATTCTCTTAAAAGCAATTAATATATTTTGCAAATTGGTTTTGTTTTCAACATTTTCTGGTCTATGTGCTGTGGCAAGAAAATATTCTTGCTCTTTTAATTTTAACTTCTCTAAAATAGATGAATCGTCTATTTGTTTTTTATACTTTTCTATAACCTCAATTACTTGTTTGCTAACAACAAATATTTTTGTTTTTTCTATTCCTTCGTTTATTAAATTATTTTCAGCAATAACAGTTGGAACAAAAAAATAATCTGATATTGCATCAATCATTCTTCTATTTTTTTCTTCAGGCATTCTCCAATCCCAAGAACGCATTCCAGCTTCTAAATGACCTACTTTAATTCCTAATTTTGTTGCTGCTAAACAACTTAATACAGGATTTCCATCACTAAATCCCAAAACCAAATCAGGTTTTTCTTTTTCAAAAATTTCTCCTGCCCTTTTAATTGTTTCGCCTGATTGGTAACTTTGTGTTCCTGATCGAATATTAAGATGATAATCAGGTTCGCGTATTCCTAATTCATTAAAAAAAATTTTGTCCATATTATAAGAATAGTGTTGCCCGCTATGGATAAGAATGAAATTCTTTCCTAGCCATTTATTTAATTTTTCTATTAAGATTGAATTCATTATCCAATCAGGCCTTATTCCTAAACACATAGCTATTTTCATTTTTTCTTCCTCCTAGATAATCCTGGAATATGAAAAGGTAAGTTATGAATAGGCGAAAGTTTTTTTACACCCTGATAGGTTCTATTATCTATTATTCCGCCAACATGACCACAAACCAATCCTGTATCACATTTAATTGTAAATCCTGCTTTTTTTACTTTTTCGCAAAACACTAAATCTTCACTTAAAATTACTTTTTTTCCATTTATTTCATATGGCTTAAATTCAAACCATGGCTCTTTTATTTTTTTAAAAACTTCTTTTTTTATCAAACAACACGCCATACCACAACCATCTATTTTAATTATTTTATTTTCTGGATAATCTATCAAAGAATACCACCGGCCTCTTTTGAATTTATAAATAGTAGGTTGATGAGGATACCATTTTTTAAATGCAATTGCAGTAGCAATATCAGCATTTAATGCAAGAAGCCGTGGAAATACATTAGCGGGAAGAACCATATCTGAATCTATAAAAAATAAATGAGTAGCTTCTTTATCATGCAATAAACGAGAGACTATATTATTTCTTGCTTGATCCGTAACCATTCCTTTAGTATTGCAAAAAGAAAAAGAAAAATTTTTATAATTTCCTATTTCTTGACCAATAAGCCGAAGAAGTTCAAATAACAAATTATTTAAACTCATAAAAGTTTCTACAGGCATTACATTATATAAAGTAACGCCAATTAATAAATGTAATTTTTTCTTTTTCACTCTATTCGCCTATTCTTTTTTGAAGCCTCAATTAAACCCAATTCTACAACATCTTTTGCTATAGCAGTTCCTCCTATAAACCATTTATCTTTGCTTTCAATTATTATATATAACATTTTATCAATTTAAAATTTTCTTAAAATGCTGTTTAATTAAATTTTCGCATATTTCCATGCCTTTTAACACATCATTTCTATATAAAACATTACTACTTTTATAAATATATTCTTTTTCTTTTTTAATTGCATTTAATAATCTTTTAATTTTGCGTCTTAATTGTTTTTTAATAAAAACCGGCTTCCCATTATCTAATCCTATAAATACCCTTAATTCTTTATCACTCATTTTTTCAAGTTTTTTTTCAAATTCTGTTTTCAACTTCATCACCCTGAACTGTTTTATTTAATTTATCCATCTCTTTGTCAATATCAACTTCCTTATTTTGATATATAATTTGTCCGAATTAGTGCAGTTTATGGTCAGACATGGTAAATGTGGAACACTCCATCTTTCTTAATCTCCACATTTTTAATCTGCTTCCATTCTATTATATTAAATGGTTCAACAAGGATGTGGAGACCATTCTTGGTTGATTCCTCATGTTTCACTTTGATGTTTAGTGTGCTTATCTGCTCCCTGACCTCATCTAACTTGTCCAAGTCATCAACATCTATCAGGAAATGCCATCTCCTTGACCTTGCCTCTGGTTTCTGGAGACAGGATATGAATTCACTTGGTAATTTCCTGACATGAAAGAAGTAATTTCCTGTATTCCCTTTGTAGAGTTCAAACTGCCACTTCAATAACCTTTCGTGTAAGAGGAATAATGCCTTTTTCAGACTTCTGGGGTTATAGGACATATAAATAGTGTAATCTTCTGGCTCTGCTTGACTTGGATAATAATGGACAAGGGTTTTTAGTTTGTTTAACTTCCTCTTCCATGTCTCTTTTGTGACTATTTCCCTGAACACTACCTGCTCTGATTTTAGTTTTTCGTTATACTTCTTTCTTGCTATCGCTATCATTACCATTACTTCATCTTTTCTCAACTCATCAAACCATTTAATCCATTTCATTTTCCAATCTCCTTTCCAATTCTTTCCATTCCTGTTTGAAATTCCGCCTAACAAACTCTGGCGTGAGTGGCAAGTCCGCAAGGATACGAATGTAGATGTCTCTAATCTCTTTCATTTTCCACCACAGGAAACCATTTCTTGACTTTTAACTCTGCTTCTTCTAATCCATTTATATAACCTATCCATACATACTTTCCATACTCATTAATGTCATCTCTTTCTTTCATAATATTTGCATATTGTCTTTCTTTTTCAATCTCCTCCAACAATCCCTGAACTGCGGATTTGATACTCCAATCTAACTCATATCCTAACTGACCCATACTGCAATTTAACTCTTTAGAGGCTTTTTCATCTATTTTTCCTTCTCTTTCTAATTCTCTGATAGATCGCATTATTTCCTTTATTTTGTTTTTCAATGTGTTTAACTTTAACGGTTCATTCATCCCACCACCTGTGTCCACATTTTAAGCAAATCATCTCGCCTCCTTTCCATCCAAATACTTCTCTTGAATTACATTTTTTGCATATTTTTTGCATTATCGGACACCTCACAGATTTTTATAATAAGTTTGATAATATCGTCTGCATCATCTTCCGAATCACAATCTTTCCAATATTCTACAAGCGACTTAACTACAATAAATTTCTCATTTTGACTTAATTTCATCCTTCAACACCCTCTTTTCTAAGTTTATTATTCTCGAATTGAGGTAAAGCACATAAATAAACAAGAACAAAACTATGATATATAAACTCAATAAACCACTTTTCAAGAAACAAATATCAGAAGACATATCTTTCATAATATTCAATATTTTTTGTAAAATTTCTATTTCCATTCTTCTTCCTCCTCAATGGGAAACCATTTTTTGATTTCTTGTTCACATACTTTAGCCATTTTTCTTGCTCCCATACTAAGATAAGTCAATATCAATAATTGCATCATCCTATTTTCTTCTTCTGTAAATTTCTTCTTCAAAATTGAGATAAAAGCATTTAATTCTTTTTCCGTAAGAGGTCGTTCGCCAAAATCCGATAAATTCTTTTTTTGTTTTCTAATCTCTCCCAGCAATCCCTGAACTGCGGATTTGACATCTCCAACTATCCCATCTACCGTTTCTCTGACGAATGTGTAAATCTTTGCATGAGCGAAAATTTCTTTTTGTGGATGCTTTCTATTTAATTCTTTTTTTATTTCTTGTAAGATTTCTTTTGCTAAATCTTCGAGAAATTCTTTTCTTGTTTCTATTAATTTCAACGGCTTATTCTTTTCTAACATTTTCAAACACCCCCTTGAAAGCAAGTTTGAAGAGCCATTCGTTGTATTTTTGTATATCTTCTTCTCTAAAAAATGCTTTATCAGAATATTTTTTAATGTCATCAATTTCTTCTTCATATTCAGGATGTTCTTTAATTAATAACTCTGGTTTATCCTTATACCGCAAATAAAACTCGCAGGCGGACTTGATTCGTTGCTTGAGTTCTTGTTTTAATTTGTTTTTAAATTCGCCTCTTGCATGACCGTAAATATTCAAAATAGCGTTAAATATGCTATCTGCCAATTCTTCTAAATCCAAAGGTTCATTCTGGGTCATCTTTCATCACATCAGTAATTGTTTTTTGTGTCTTATGCTTTCTTTTTAATTGTTCTAACCTTTTAATCCATAATTCAATCTTTTCTTTTATTTGTAGCCAAATCGGATTACCATTACTAACAATCATAAATCTAAAAGCCATACTATCTGCACTTGTTAAAGCATCCCAAACATCTTTATAACATAACATATTAAATTTTACACCAAAAGCATGAAGTTCATATTTTTTTGTCAAATTTTTTCGTATTTCTGTAACTATTTTCCGAATTTCTTGTGATTGTCCTCTTCTACAAATGCTTCCTATCGCAATCCGTTTTGTTAATAATCCCTGTTCTTTCATTCTATCCAACATTAATAAATACTCATCAACTTTCCAACCTTGAATAACAGCAACAAACTTATGTTTTAAATTTGAAAACTCATTATCAATAATATCCATTATCTCGATATGATTCTCGATAGTGCGTTCTTGATTATTTTTAACTGTTGTTTTGTTTTTTCTTAATAATTCTGGTTCGCATGGGTAATCCCGATTTGCGAAAAAATCTGCTTTTCTTTTTTCAACAAATTTTAAGTAGTGTTTATGTGGTGTTGCATAATCTTTCATCTTAAAGAAAAACGAGAAACCACCACTATCAATGAATAATTTTCTTGTTGTTTGTGGCGGTGTATTAACTTTACTTGCATAATTAATCATCACATTTATAGGACCTATGTATTCTAATGCTTTTTTTGTGCTTCCGTCCCCACATCCAAAGTAAAATTCATTCATTTTCTCTCACCTTGTAAGTTATTTATCTTTGTCTTCTTCATATCTTTGAACAATACACTCGAACCGCTTATGCTTCCTACAGAAATGTATTGTGTGGAACTCACGAGCACCGCAATACGGACAATATGGTTCATCGAGTGATATTGGTGCAAAAGGAAAAACTTGCTTGTGCTTTTCATCTGTTCTTTCAGACATTTTCTTTCACCAAATTAATTCTTCATCCCTCATCTTTTCCAACCTCCTCATCAATTCTAATCTTATGGAAAGATATTCCAAACCTGCCTTTGTATGAAATTATAAGCTATTTGCCGAACTTCTTAACATCAATTGTTGTTCCTTTTGCTCATTTTTCAAATCACCTCTTCTTTTATAAGATTTTTCCCAAAGCGAGTATTCGTTCTTTTCTTCTATGTGCTTCTCTACATCTGATAAACTAATGTATCTTTCAGCTATTTTGACTTTACAAAACGGGCATATACCATTATTAAAAATAATTGAAGCCATAGCATATGCGATTACTTCTTTTTTCATTTAATCACCTCACTTTTTCTCCCCCAGCCAATCTACGGTGTGTCTTCACTCATGGAGTTTACCATCATCTATTCTAATCTTATGAAATGATATTCCCCATCTGCCTCTATACGATACTATTAACCACTTCCCATATTTCTTAACATCAATTATTGTTCCTTCTTTTTCTTCTATCATGGAGACCATATTCCAAGTGTATAGTGGCGGGCTGTTTAGGGATTTAGGGATTTTTTAAATTCTTCCAACTCCTTTTTTGTTAAATTTGCTAATAATATATTTAAAATATCATAAGTAGTATAATCTTCCTTACTCGAACCGCCAACAATCAAAATTCTATTCCACATATTCTATTCACCTCTATTCTCCGAATACACGAAAGGTTTAAAAGGTATATCTAATTCCGCATATTCTTTGGAGAATTATTTCTTTTTTAATGTGATATCTATAGTCGAGACATTTATTTTTATTGTCTCTTTCTTTTTTGTCTCTTTGTTTTCCTTTTCAAATTCTATTTCTTCTGTGCCAATCTGTACATCAGCTACTTCCCAATCAGGCAAGAATTTATTAATTGCTAATTGACTTACATCTATAGCTCTTGCTGTTGCTTTTCCTCTTGCTTTTAAATGTATTTCTGTTTCTCCTGAAACCGCTTGGGTTTGAATACTGGCTGCATATATTATAGGTGGTTTATTTCCCACATATATAACATTTTTTAATTCTTCTGCCATATTTCATCCCTCCTATTTTGAGTTTGTTGATTTAATTGGTTCAAAACCTACTATTTTGATATAGTTAGGAACAATTATAAATTTCATATCAGGAAATGTTTTTTGTAAAGTATCTCCGATTTGATTAATAACTTCTAATGTAGGTTCATACTTATCATTACCAACTGTCACTATATAGAAAGCATGTTCATCAAACTTTTTAAATTTAATAAATTCTTCAAAATCTTTTTTGCTGAATTTTTTTCTAAACATTTTCTTCACTTTTTTCTTTTTCTACTTCATCTTTGATTTTGTCATAAATTGGACCCAATTCTCTAAGATCTTTTTTTATGTTTTCAATAGCTTGTTGCATTTGAATAATTTGCTTTTCAAATGTAGAAAGTTGTTGTTTTAAATTATTATACACATTATATATTTCACGTTTGTCAAATACTTCTGTAATAGTTTTAATTACTTTTACTCCTTTTGTTTTTTCATCGAAAATGATATTTTTTGTTGAAGTTGTTTTAGGCAAATTACCACCTCTTCTTTTTCAGCATAGGTATTTTACTATATGGCGACTCAATCACTATATAATTTTCTGGTAATTCAATTGAATTTTCGGGGTTTTTTGAAAAATAATATATATATCTTTTATTTTTTTTAGCCAAAACTCTATGTAACCAATATTTAATTCCTTTTGAATTTACTACTGAATATCCCATTTATTCACCATATTTTTTTCTTTTATTTTTTGGTCTGTATGCATTTATAGTATCTATAATATCTTTATTGGAATGCATACCTAAAATCCTTAAAGTATATTTAATGCATTCTTTAATTTGTGCAATAGACATTTCTTTCTTTTTTCCTTCTTTTTCTGCAACGCACAACGATAATTTATGTACATTTAATCGCATAATTCAACCTCCATATTTTTTCCAAACTTTTAAATTCGATATTTGTAATTCTATTATTTTTTTTTCATTTTTTAATTCAGATAATAAACTTGATGTAAATTCCCAGCTTCTTCCTATTTTTTTTGCTATATTATTAGTAGATTGAAAATTATCTGATACGATATTTAATATTTGATTCTTAATTGTTTTTTTTGTGTTTTCGGAAATCTTGCTCATTATATACCACCATAAGCTCTTCTAATTTCATGCATTCGCTCTCTTGTAAGTTGCTTTTTTTCTTGAGGAATTATAGTAATATTCCAGAGAACTTTTTTTAATCTATCAAGAGGTACTTCAACGTTTCCTCTTGCAGAGCCAATTGCTTCATAAAGAGCAGAATCAGTAGTAATAATTTTTTTATTTTTTTCTTCAGCTTGTTTAAATAAAATATTTAGTTTATTGCTTCTATTCATCAAATATGCAAGAATATCTTCTGCATATATCATGGTTTCCTTTTTGCTGATTTTCTCTATTTCTTTTTGTGGTAAAGGAATCTTGAATTGTTTGATTATTTTTTTAATTTTGTATGAAACTTGTTTTTCTTTAGGCATATCAACTCCCTTTAGTTTTTTAATTAATTTTTTTAACATTCTGTTTCCTTTTTTTTAATATAAAGTGCTCGGGAATGCTTTGAGCTTTTGGCTCATTAAACTACCGAAACACTCATTTATTATTATGTATTAACTTATATATAAAGTTTTCGGTTAATGGAATTTTATTTATTTTTTCGTAAAACATTAAGAAAATTCATGAAGGCATTAATTATTTCTTTTCCTTTGGGAGTAAGTATTATTTTGATTTCTTTGCCTTCTTTATTTATTTTAATAATCCCTGCTTCTGAAAGATAGTTTTTCACTTTAAGTATTTGCGAATAAGATCTCTTGCTTTTATGCATAAAATCAATCATTTGAGGTATTTCACCATTTTTACCCAATTCTTCAAACATTTCTTTTATTACAGGCGAAAACATCCTATCTTCCAAGTTTTTATTTGACATGTCTTAAATCCTCCTTCTTTTTATTTTCTATTTTCGATATAACCAAAAAATTAAGTTTCTTGTTCTTCTTTATAACATAAAAGTTTTTTATAGGTTCCGTCTTTAAATTCAAGTACTAAAATAGGAGTAGCCCATAACGAACCATTAATTCCACATATTTCTAAGTTCTTTTTATCGAGATTTACATAATATTTTCCATTTTTCCAGATTGTTTCTGCTGTTAAGGACCAATCCTCTTGCATCCCAAGAAATGCTTCTTTTAAACCTTTATTTTTATAATCTTCTATTATCTTCTTGGCTTTTTTATAATCATATTTCCGCATTTACAACCTCCTTTTAGTTTTTTTTATTAATTATATTTAGGAGTAATAGAATTAGTTAATTTATATTGTCCAAAACATATATTGTTAATTCTATATTCTTAATAATCTTCATCTGTTGGAGGAGTTAATGGTTTAAGAATTTTAATGTATCCTTGCCTTTCCCATTCTTTTAGATAATTTGTTATAGTAACTGCAAAATCGACATAATTTATTTGTGTAATATTAACAGCTGTAGAACTTAATCTGCCTAATTGTCTGGCATTAAATTCTAACTGCCTAAGAATTTTGTCTAACATATTCATTCTTGCTAAACCCATTTTATCTTTTCCTGTTTTTTTTATTTCTTCGTATAGTTTCCACATCTCTTTGTTTATTTTTTTTAACTGTTTTGTTGTATCAAGGATTTCTTGTTTTAATTCTTCTCTTGTTTGTATTATTGTTGTTTTTTTCATACCCATTGCTTGTGCCCCAAAATTATCAAAATATGTTTTCACTGCCATATGAGATACTTGTGTATTAAATCTTTCATTTATTTTTTTTGCTATTTGTCTAAAACCCAATCCTCTTGCTCTTAAATCACGAGCATATTCCGCCAATTCAGGATTTTTAGCTATTTTTCCTGGCATATTATTTATATATACAAATATATTAATATTAATTATGGTGAAAAGAATTCAAAGATATCAAATTCCTGCATATTTTGTTAATCCGAGATGGAAAAGAATTCTTACGGCATCTAAGATAGGTTATTGTGATGGAAGAAAAATTGCAAGTTTAAAATGTCATTTATTTGCAACTTTAAGACCTGTTTATTTTGGTGGAAAAACAATATGGCTTTGTGGAAGATGTATTGAAAAACTAAAAAAGAAAAGATCAATATTTACTCGTCCGATTCCGAGATATTAAAATTTACTTTTCTTTTGAGGAATTTACTTTGAAGAATCATTGTATTTCCGGTAAAAAAACCTATCTTGTATTTTTTAATATAGCTGCTCCATACATAAACTAAGATTTCTTTAGTTAAAAGTTGATTTTCTTTATATTCTTTTAATGATTTATTTTTGGAATTAAGAATAATTGCTTCAAGATCCATTAACCTCCCCCTTATTAATAATCATTCCTTACTTTTTTTTATTTTTTCATTACCTAATATAAATCTGATTTCATATTCGTTTGGTTTATTTAAATCAAATTCAATAACTTTGCTTTTTATAGGTTCTCGTAAAAGAATGGAACTATTTATAATTTTTACATCTTTGATAGCACCAAATTGTTCAATATATGCTATGATCTTTTTTAATTTGTCTTCATATAATTTCATTATTCACCTCCTATATATCTCCATTCTCTTCCATTTTTATATCCTCATATGGAGCAACCCACCTTCTATATACTTCCAATTTTATACACTCAAGTAAACCAATCATGCGATTGTAATTAAAATACTTTGGTTTCGTTCTATAAAACCATTTCAATATGCTGCTAATTATATAGTTTAGTTCGCCTTCCACTTTTTCTATTGGTAATTTATTCAGCTCCTGAACAATATAATTAATACAAGCTTCATATTTTTCTCTATCTTCTTTTTTGATATAAGGCATACTATTCCTCCTTAGATTTAATTAATGCCTGCCTTTTTATTGGGTCTTCTACTTCATATATAAAGTAAGAACAATTACATTTTGGGCAAAAAGCAAAGACACTATCTATGTCTGCTAATAAAGGAATATTATGAAAGGGGCATGTAATGTTCCATAGTATTTTCTTTTTCATCCTGAAACTAACCTCAATTCTCCAGGTTTAGGCTCATAAATATATCCCATTGTTCTTAAAGAGTCAATTTCTGCATCTGAAAAGCCTAGTTTTTTTAAATCTTCTTCTGTAAACGATTTTCCCTCAAATTGTTTTAATAATTCCATTTTATTTTGTCGTTCTTCTACTTTTTTTTGTATTTCTGGAGTTATAGGTTTTTCTGAGGATGAGGGTGCCGCCCCTTCAGCACCCAAAACATCCTTTACTATGCTCTGCCAAAATGGTTTTCCTTCTCTGTCTATTCTTTGTACTTGCATGGTTAAAATTCTGCCCGTTTTTCCTATTAGATTATCAGGATTAAATGGTTCACCGATTTCTGTTGGTACCGGTGCATTAAGATTTGTTGCCCATTTATATAATTTTGTCTTTTTTGTTAATTTTCGCCAACTTGCAAACCCAGCTACTATTTTACCTTTATGTGGTCCATCTGTAATTTCGAAGTCAATAATAAGAGATTCGCCATATTTTGGGTGCACGTTTTCTCTGTAATCTTTTACTTTAGCGTTGTAAATTCCATCAGGAATTACTACTGGATTGAATTCAGGGCTAGGCTCTAATGTCTTTTCTACCATTTTATCACCTCTCTTTTTTAATTATTACTTTTTCTTTTACTGCAAAACGAATATCATCACCACTTAATCTCTTTTTTGGATTTTTTGCTTTTCTAATTCTGTTTGCTTCTTTTAATATTTCTAAAATTACTTCAGTTAAAAAAAGATTTAATTCATCAATAGCTGATCTCCTTATATCTGTATTTTGTTTTAAATAGTCTAAAAGCAGTTTTTTCAATCTTCTCTTCCCAATTATGTTATACACCAACATTCTTTTCACCTCTATTCGTTGTTTCTATTTCGCGTTTCGTGTTTTATGTTTCATATATCATATATTATGTCTCGCGATTTATATTAATATTGCTATTTTGGTATATATATTGAAATATCCTATACAAATGTATTGGATAATAGTAACACAAAATACATTTGATATATATTTTTAATTTTCCTATACAAATTTTCCGATTTTCCTATACAAATGTATTAGACGAAAAAAAACCTGGAAAGTAAGTCTGGAACTAGGTTGTTGAATTTTTTTATCAATCAACTTTTATACTTATAGATCCAAATATTTTTTCAAGTAATACATTTGTATAGGATTTTTGAAAAATTTGATATATATTTTTAATTTTCTTATACAAATGTATAATGTTCCAAGTTTATCCAATACATTTGATATATATTTTTAATTTTCCTATACAAATAGCTTTTTTTTTCG
>Ga0190361_1000015_pt1 | contig 89060 bp, 89 predicted proteins | sample 48721845_MG_FD_161273 | JGI IMG/M metagenome (GOLD analysis project Ga0190361, IMG submission 161273) | Hydrothermal vent microbial mat bacterial communities from Southern Trench, Guaymas Basin, Mexico - 4872-18-4-5_MG | ecosystem: Environmental > Aquatic > Marine > Hydrothermal vents >... | reverse complement strand
GCTCCTGTCCACAAGGACAAAATACCTCGATTCATCGGCCAATACAATCGCAGCCTTTCAGCCATTGAAGCAAACCCCGCTCTTACAGGGTTTGTTTCATCCCGGCTGTGACAGGGAACGCGGCCGATTCAACCCCGGGCGAAATGGGAGGTGCCTTCGCATCGAGGCAGAGGCTCCCGCGTCCCTTCGTCCTCCTCCCTCAACATCTCCATGAGCCTCTTGGGAATCTCCTCCAGGGGGACCACCGCCTCCACGGCCCCGAGCCTTATGGCCTCCTTGGGCATCCCGAAGATGACGCAGGTCGCCTCGTCCTGGGCTATGGTCCTGGCACCAGCCCTCCTCATCTCCAGGAGGCCCCGGGCGCCGTCAGACCCCATACCCGTCATGATCACCCCTATGGCGTTGGGGCCGGCCGCCTTGGCCACAGAGCTGAAGAGCACGTCCACCGAGGGACGCTGATAGCAGACCATGGGACCGTCCTTGACGTGGACGTAGTAACGGGTGCCACTTCGGGAGAGCACCAGGTGGAACCCCCCGGGGGCGATGAGGGCTGAACCGGGCAGCACGGGGTCACCGTCTGCGGCCTCCTTCACCTCGATCTTGCACAGCTCGTCGAGCCTCTTGGCGAAGGCCGAGGTGAAACCAGGGGGCATGTGCTGCACGAGCACGATCCCCGGACACCCGAGGGGCATCCTCTCCAGCACCACCCTCAGGGCCTCCGTCCCGCCGGTTGAGGCCCCCATGGCTATGACCTTCCTGGTGGTCTTGAAGGGGAGGGGAAGATCTACAGGAGGGGAAGGAGGGGGATCCTTGGGCTTCAAGGCCTTCACCTGGGCCGCTGCCCGGACCTTGTCGGCGAGCTGCAGGGCCGCCTCCCCCACCGTCAGGGGACCACCCGGCTTTGCCATCACCTCCACGGCCCCCGCCTTGAAGGCCTCCATGGCCAACTCACTCCCTTCAGGGGTGAGGGAGCTGAAGATCACCACCGGCATGGGATGATAGCGCATCAGCTTCCGGAGGAAGGTTATGCCGTCCATGCGAGGCATCTCCACGTCCAGGATTAAGACATCGGGCTTGAGCTTCACGATCTTGTCCCTGGCGATGTAGGGGTCGGGGGCCGTGCCCACCACCTCTATATCGGGCTCCTTGGAGAGCTCCTCTCGGACGATCTGGCGGACCAAGGCGGAGTCATCTACCACCAAGACCTTCACCTTCCTCAAGCCCATCCTCAGCCCACCTGCAGGTAGACGTAGAGGGGGTCCCCCTCGACGTCGAACTCGCAGACGGGTTCCCGGCCGAGCACCGCCCCGTAGGCCTCGATCCCCTGGTGGACCCGAGGCAGCCCCAGTCGCCAATCCCCTCCCATGCCGCTTATGAGGTTGCCGCCCACCATATTGGCCATCTCTCGGAGGACGTCCTGGACCATCTCCTCCGAGGGTTCCCTGCCTGGCAGGAAGTTGGAGGCCATCTGCTTGGCCAGGGACTCGGGCAAGAGGAACTGAAGGGTGATGCGCCTCTTGCCCTCGATGGAGATCTCGGCCAGGTACTCTCCATCCCTGGAGGGCGATTCTCCCTCCAGGTCGTCTGGGACCATGTAGAACATCTTCTCCATCACGTCTGAGAGGACCTCTTTGAGTCTACCTATCAGCGCCTCTTGCATACTCCTCCCCCATCACCCTGTCCATGGTTTCCCTTATCTTCTCAGGGCTGAAGGGCTTCTTGACGTAGCCCTTCGCCCCGAGCTCCTGGGCCTCCTTCAAGACCTCCTTCCTTCCGTCCGTGCTGATCATGATGACGGGGATGCGCCCGAGGACCTCCTCCTGCCTCATCTGCCGAAGGAGCTCCAAGCCGTCCATCTCCGGCATGTGGATGTCGCACAGCACAAGGTCGACCCAGTGATCCTCGAGCAACTGCAAGGCCTCCCGACCGTTGGCCGCCTCGAGGAACTCCTCTACGTCGAAGCCGGAGAGCTCGATCACCTTCTTTATCAGCTTCCTCATGGAAAGGGAGTCATCTACTATCAAGACGCTGAACCCCATGGCCATCTCCTTCAGTTCAGGTTTATCACGGCCTCTGCCTGCTCGAGCCTCGCCTCCAGCTCCACCATAACCCCCATGAGGTCGCGGTCCCCCAACCCGAAGCGCCGCAGGACCTCATCCTTCGCCCTGTACTGGAGTCCATCCACCCCTGTGCCTATCCCCATCTGGAGGCAAAGGATGTCAGCCAGGTAGACGAGGGGGGTGAGACCCTCCCAGTCCTCCTCGGGGCGGTGGTGGAGGCGGATGGCCCGAACCATCTCCTCCGGGAAGGACCAGCGCTCGGCGATCATGCCCCCCAGGGCCGCGTGATCCACCCCCAGGACCTCCTCTTCGGCCTCGAGGAAGGAGGCCCCTCCGTCCACCCTCCTCCTTATGTCCTCGAGGGCCTCAGCCACGAACTCGCTCAGGACCACCTTCCCTATGTCGTGCAGCAGCGCAGTGGTGAAGAGCAAGGAACTCTCCTGAAGGCCGATCTCTTTCTCGAGGAGCTGGCTCGCCAAGGCGCAGGCCACCGAATGGCGCCAGAGCTCGCCCTTGGCCAGATCGTAGCCCCTTTGGCCCTCCCGGAAGTAGCCGGCGGAGGCCATCTCCATGATCACCTCCATGAAGTACTTCTGTCCGAGGTAGACCAAGGCCTCCTGCACAGAGGAGACCTTGCGCCTCAGGCCGAAGAAGGGGGAGTTGCAGATCTTGAGCAGGTTGGCGGTCATGGATTGATCCAGTTGGATCACCTTGGCCAATTCCCTGAAGGAGATGTCCTCGTCCTGGACCATCTCCATGACCTTCAGGGCCACCTGAGGGAAGGGCGGCAGTTGCTCTATGGAACTGATTATCTTCCTCGCGTCCCTCATAGCTCCTTTACCCCATCGCCTGAGATCTTCACCCAGACCTTGCCCGTGGGCATCTCCAGGGCCATGGTCCTGTTGAGGACCCCTCCTATCTCCTCGCCGCTTATGAGGATCCCCTCCTGCCAGAGGATCTTCCGCACAGCCACGTAGTTGCGCTTACCGATCTTGAAGTAGTCGCTGGCGTCCAGGATCTGGGCCCCTCCCGCCACCTTCACCTGAATCCTCTTCCTGTCCGCCCCGAGCTTCTCGCACTCCTTCAAGAGGAGCGGAAGGCCTGTATCGGCGAAGATGGCGGGCCGCTCTATGGCCCTCTCAGGGTTGATGCGGGACTCCGGCAACATGAAGTGGAGCATCCCCCCGACCTTGGCCACCGGATCGTAGACCGTAACGCCTATGCAGGAACCGAGGCTGTAGGTGATGAGGGTGACCGATGGCTCCTTGGTCACCTTGTAATCGCCGATGCCGACCACGATGTTCATGTCTCTCTCCGGTAGATGGACGGTTTGACGTAACGGAACCCGTCGCCAAGCCTGAGAAGGCTCTCGGCATGGCCCACGAAGAGGTAGCCTCCGGGCTTCAAGGCCTGAAGGAGCGAACCGAGGACCCTCCTCTTGGTGGGCTGGTCGAAGTAGATCATCACGTTGCGGCAGAAGATCACGTCGAAACAGGCCCTCCAGGGAGGCGGCGACAGGAGGTTGAGCCGCCTGAACTCCACCATCCTCCTCACTCGATCCTTCAACCGGTAACGGTCGCCCTCTTTGAGGAAGTACTTACGCCTCCACTCGGGGGGCACCCCCTTGAGCCTCTCCTCTGGATAGATCCCCTCCCTGGCGAACTCCAGGGCCTGAGCAGAAACGTCGCTGGCCAAGATCTCCTTTCGCCAATCCATCGCCCCTGGGCTCTCCAGGAGGGTGATGGCGATGCTGTAAGGCTCCTCCCCCGTGGCACAGCCCGCCGACCATATGTAGATGCCCTTGGCCCCCAACTCCCTCATCTCCGGCAGGATATGCTCCCGCAGGTATTGAAAATGCTGATGCTCGCGAAAGAAATGGGTGAAATTGGTGGTGATCAAGTCTATGAGCCTGATGAGCTCCCGCCCGGAACGATCGGATATGACCCGCCGGTAATAGTCCTCGTAGGAGGGGATGCCCTCCTTCCTCAGGACCTTGCTCAAACGCGACTGCAAGAGGGCCTTCTTCTCCGGCCCCAGCTTGATGCCGCAGCGCTCATATATCAAGGCGCTCAACTTCCGGAACTCGCTCTCTGAGATCTCTGGTATGGCGATGGCTCCCGCGTTCATCCTCAGGCCATCGACTTCCCGAGCTCGTCCTGTATCCTGTCAGGGTCCTCCGCGTTGAGCTCCACCAACCTCTTGAGCCTCTGGAAGACCTCCGGCTCCATCTCCTCGAAGACCATACCTATACCTCTGCCGTCCGATCTCACCACCTTGGCCTTTATCCTCAGGTCATCGTCCCCTGACAGCTTTATCCTCGCCTCGCACTCAAGACCTACGGGTACCTCGTCCTCCGAGAAGGCGTAGAGCCCCTTCAGGCTTATGTCCCGCAGGGGCAGTTCCCGAAAGGAACCCCCGGGCATCTTGAGGCCAACCCTGCCCCTGAAGGCGACCCGAGTCCTCTTGCGCCGTTCCTCCATCTCAGACCCCGTAGCCCACCCTCTGCCCTTCGAGGGGCGTCTCCTCTTCCGATCCTTCGTCCACCTTGAAGTAGGCCACCAACCGCCTCAGCTCTTCGGCCTGTGCCTTCATCTCCTCAGCGGCAGAGGCGCTCTGCTCGGCGTTGGCGGCCACCTGTTGGGTCACCCGATCCATCCTCTCGAGGGCCTCCCTCACCTGTTCCGCCCCTTCTGCCTGTTCGTGGCTGGCGGCGGCGATCTCCGCCATGATCTCGCCGAGTTTGGCCGACCTCTCGTCCAAGGACGAAAACTCTTCGGCGGTGGTGTTGAGCAAGCCCTTCCCTTCGTCGACCTTTTGCCTCATGTCCTCTATCAGCTCCGCCGTCTGACGGGCGGCCTCGGCGCTGCGCTGGGCCAAGGCCCTCACCTCATCGGCCACAACCGCGAAGCCGGCACCCGCCTCACCGGCCCGGGCGGCCTCCACGGCGGCGTTCAGGGCCAGGAGATTGGTCTGGAAGGCGATCTCGTCTATCGTCTTCACTATCCTCTGGGTCCTCTCGCTGGCAGAGGCTATCTCCTCCATCGCCCCGATCAGGCGCTCCAAGGAGGCCTTGGTCTTGGCCCTCACGGCCCTGTTCTCCTCCATAAGGCCCTTGGCCTCTTGGACCCCTTGGGCGTTGCTCCTGGCCATGGAGGCCACCTCCTCCATGGAACTGGAGGTCTCCTCAAGGGAGGAGGCCTGTTCCGAAGCCCCCTCGGCCAGCTGTTGACTCGCCTCGGCCACCTGCGAAGCCGCCGTGGCGACTTGACCGGCGGAGGTCGATACGTGGATCAGGAGCTCCCTCTGGCGGGATGCCATCCCCTCCAAGGCCTCCTGCAGGCCCCTCAGCTGTCCAATCTCCTCCTCCACCTCGTATATGCCGGCTCCGATGATCCAATTCCAGGGCTTAAAGGCCCTTACATAGGCGACCTTGGGGCTGACCTTCGTCCGATCATCGGGGTGATGCCAATGGTAATGGATGAAGCCCTCCCCACGTTGACGGCAGAGCTGGGAGGCCTCCAAGAGGAAGGCCTTCCCCTTGGGGTCGCGAAGGTCCTTCCCGTCCTTTCCCTCGAGGTCCCTCCGAAGGGGATGCATGAGGACCAAGGCGTCAAAATCCTGGATCCAAAGGTAGTCCTCCCCCTGGGGGCCGAAACGCAGCCTCCTGAGGGCCTCCTTCGCCCGCTCCTGGGCCTCCTCTGGACTCAAGATACCCTTTTCTTCCTGCCGGTGGTACAACTCCAGGAATCCGTAGGCGACCTCCACCACCTCCTTCACCTCTTCCCCCCTTCCCTCGGACCTCGACCTATCCTCCAGGCCTGGGCCCTTCCCTTGGTAGTCGCCCTCAGCGAGCCTGCCGAGGTAGGCCTCAAGGCTGGCCACCTTCTCCTGCAGCAGTTGATACCTCCTCTGTATCTGCCTCCTGAAGCAATCGAACCATAGCCCCTGCTGATCGAGCTCTTGCTGCTTTGCCTCAAGGGCCCTCCGTGCGGATCTCATCCCATCCCTCATCCCCTCGAGCTCCTCCCGAAGCCCCGCCACCGCCTGGATCAGGGAACCGAAGAGGCCGTCCCCGGGAACCAGGGACACAGGGCGATCGCCCTCCCTGAGGCCCCTCAAGGCGTCGACCACCTCCCTGCTGCCCCTGAGCAAACTCCTATAGGCCTGCAGGAGCAGAAGGACCCCAACGGCGGCCAAGGAGAGCATGGACCCTATGACTACCTCATTCCTCAGCCCGGGAAGGATAAGACCTAAAACTCCCAGAAGGAGGACCCCTCCCAAGGCCATCTCGCAGAGGAAGAACTTCCTCCTCGTCCCCAAAGGGATGAACTTCATGCCAACTCCCCCTCTTCGCTGAGCTTGAAGATCCCCGCCACATCGAGGATCAGACCTACCCTGCCGTCGCCCATAATGGCCCCACCAGCCACCCCCTTGACGGCCCCAAAGGCCTCCCCCAAGCTCTTGATCACCACCTCCTGCTTCCCGAGGACCTCATCGGCCAAGAGGCACTTCTTCCTGCCCTCGCTCTCGGCCACGATGACCAAGGCCTCCCACGGTGGGCGACCGTCCGGGAGGCCGAAGAGCGCATGGAGCCTAACTAAGGGCAGGAGTTCATCCCTCACCTTGATCATCTCCCCCTTACCCGTGACGGTGAAGCACTGCTCCTTTGAGGGCTTCAAGGCCTCCTGGATGGAGAGGGTGGGCAAGATACAGCGCTCTTCCCCCACCCTCAGGACCATGCCGTCGATGATGGCCAAGGTCAGGGGCAACCTGAGGGTGAAGGTGGAACCCTCTCCCGACGTCGACTCCACCTCTATCCTCCCCCTCAGCTTCTCCACCGCCTTCTTGACCACGTCCATCCCCACCCCGCGGCCCGAGACATCGGTGACCTCCTCGGCGGTGGAGAAGCCCGGACGGAAGATGAGGTGGAGGACCTCCTTGTCCGACAGCTCCTCCCCTTCGGCCACCAGGCCCTGCTCCCTCGCCCTCTTGAGGATCTTCTCCGGGTCAAGCCCTCGGCCGTCATCGGAGATCTCGATGACGATGTTGCCCCCCTTGTGGTAGGCCCTTAAGAGGACGGTCCCCTCCTCTGGCTTCCCCCGAGCCCGCCTCTCTTCAGGGGGTTCGATGCCGTGGTCTATGGCGTTTCGCACCATGTGCACCAAGGGTTCGTAGATCTCCTCCACCATGTTGCGGTCTATCTCGGTCTCCTCCCCCTCCATCTGCAGTTGAACCCTCTTGCCCGACTTCTTCGCCAAGTCGCGGACCAGGCGGATCATCTTCTGGAAGGCCTGCCTAATGGGCACCATCCGCAGGGCCATGGCCGTCTTCTGCAGCTCCGAGGTGATCCTGGCCAATTGGCCTATGTCCTGGTGGAGCTTGGGATCGGGCAGGGAGAGCAGGGCCGGGTTCTGTCTGATCATGGATTGAGCGATGACGAGCTCGCCCACCATGTCCATGAGGCTGTCCAACTTCCGGGCCTCTATCTTGACGGTGGCTTCGGCCACCCTCTGTTCCCTCAAGGCCTGAACCACGTCCTTGGCCTTTACCTTGCCCCTCTCCACCAAGATCTCCCCCACCTTCTTATGGGGTTGCCTCTTCTGAAGCTCCAGGGCCTCCTTTACGTCCTCCTCCTTCACAGCCCCCCTCTCCACCAAGACCTCCCCGAGGAGCTTGCCTCCACCGCCCTCCATCTCGCCCCGAACCTTGGCGATCAGCTCCTCCACGGGAAAGGCCCGAAGGGCCTTCCTCTCCCCCCGGATCACCTCCTCGAGGTCGTCTATCATGGCCTTGAGGGCATCCACCCCCTCGAGGATCAGGTCTATGGTGGCGGGCGTCACGGTGAGCCTGCCGCCCCTGGCGGCCTCCAGCATGTCCTCCAGGGCGTGGGCCAAGCGGTTTATGGCGGTGAGGTTGAGGAAACCCGCCACCCCCTTTATGGTGTGGAAGGGGCGGAAGATGGCGTTGATCACCTCCTGATCATCGGGCCTTGACTCAAGCTCCACCACCTTGACCTCCACGGAGGCCAGGTGCTCCCGGGCCTCGGCTATGAAGCTCTGGTAGAGCTCGAGGTCCTCCCCTAGGGAGAGGACCTCCCCTTCCCCCTGAGGTTGGGGCGCCTCCTCCCGATCCCCGGGGAGGAGCCCTAAGGCTTGGGCCTCCGCCAGTAGATCCTCTCGAGGCCCCTGGCCCCGCAGGATGGCTTGCAAGGCCTTGATCCCCTCGGTGAGGAACCGGAAGCCCCTCCCGGGCTCGAGCTCCTCAAGCACCACCTTCTCCAAGGCCCTCTTTATGGCAAAGGCCAGCCCCTCCAGCTCCTTTCGCCCCTCGGAGGCCTTGGCCAGCTCCTCCGCCTTCTCCAGGACTTTGCCGAAGGCGGGCAGATCGCCGGGGTCGACCGTCAGAACCTGAAGGGCTATCTCGTCCGCTATCTGGGCAATCCTATCCTCTGCCATAGGCCCTCTCCTAGGTCCTTATCGTCAAGGGTCCTTGAGGTCTTTAGCGGGATGCGAAGATCTTTGAGATCTTTTCTTGAATTACCTCCGGAGTAAAGGGCTTGACCACGTAGTTGTTCACCCCTGCCTTGACGGCCTCCAATACGTTCTGCTTCTGGGCCTCAGCGGTGACCATCAACACGGGGGTGTCCTTGAGGGCCTCGTCAGAGCGGATGGCCTTCAGCAGGCTCAACCCATCCATGTTGGGCATGTTCCAGTCCGAGATCACCAGATCGACCTTCTCCCTCCGCAGGATCTCCAGGGCAGCCTGACCGTCCTCAGCCTCAAGGAGGTCCGTATAGCCCAACTCCTTCAGGATGTTCTTCAGGATCTTGCGCATGGTGGCGAAGTCGTCGACGATCAAGATCTTCATGGCCTCTCCTCCCATACCTGTATCTCCAGATGGAGGCTCTTCAGGAAGTCCCAGGCCCTCCGCTCCTCCCCTTCGGGGGGCTCTGAGAAGAGGAAAACCTTCCCATCGGGGCCCACGTAGTAGTAGCCGACCTCCGGCCACGGGGGTTCAGAAGGGGCGCCGTAGACGATGATCTCCTGGCCGTCCCCTCGCCTGATGACCCTGGTCACCCCCGCAAACCTGGATCGTTCTCGCTCGGCCCGTTGTAGCATCCTAAGTATTAGATCGTCAGATACGCCGCGCTCCTTTAACTTGATGACGTCCTCTAAGGTCAACAGAAAGGGCTGCCTTTGGGCCCTCAGGGCCCGGATGATTTGCGGTGCGAGCTCAGGGGTCTCCTCAGCGAAGGAGGAAAAAGAAAGGGAGGGGAAGGGAGGCGGGAGGAGGAAAAGGAGGAGGAAAAAGGCCAGGATGCCTCCCTTCGACTTCATCCCATGAGACTCACCAGGTTCTCCTCGAGGAGACGCCTTGTGGCCAACAGCGAGGCCTGGTAGACCGCCTCTCGGGTGGCCAGCTCCGTGATCACCTCGGCGATGTCCGCGTCCTCTATCTCGGAGAGGCGCTCCTTCACCTTGAGGGCGGACCCCTCCAGGATCCCTTTATAGGACTCGAGGCGTTCCACCCGGGCCCCCACCTTCGCCCTGGCGTTGATGAGTTGCCTCAGGGCCTGGTCCAAGGTGTCGAGCTTCTGGGCGATGAGGTCGGGTTGATCGTTCTCCAAGGCCTGGGCCAACTCCTCCAATTCCTGAAAGAGGTCCGTGCTGCCGAAGGAGAAGACCTCGGGATCCACCAAGTTCACAGCCACCCTCACTCCTTGCCCCACGCTGATTTGGAATTCCCCGGTGTCCTCCTCCTGGCAGCTCCCATCTTCTGCGTAGGGGGGCTGATCGTTCTTCAGGCCGGCGAAGAGGTAACGGCCCCCCAAGGAGGCGTTGGAAAGCTGCCAGACCTGCGCCTTGATCTCCCTCACGATGCCCGCACAACTGGCACGGCTTTGAGCGTCGGCCGTGCCCGAGGACTGGGAAACGGCGATCTCGTGAGCCCTGGAGACCAGCTCCTCCAGATCCTGAAGGACCCCCTCGGTTCGCTGGAGCCACGACAGGCCAAAGGCTATGTTCCTCTGGTATTGTTCGAAGCGGGAGAGCTGGCTGTTGTAGTCGATGACCTTGATGGCCCCCAGGGGGTCGTCGGAGGGGGCGAGGATCCTCTTGCCCGAGGCCGCCATCACCTGCAGGCGAAAGAGCTTGCGGCTGTTCCGCCTGAGGTTGTAGAGGGCTGCAGACAGCATCATCTCATCGGTGACCCTGAGCATCCCTTCACCTCAAGGAGATCAAGGTAGCGAGCATCTCGTCTACCACGCCTATCACCTTCGCGGCCGCCTCATAGGCCCGCTGGAACTTCATCAGGTTGATCATCTCCTCGTCCAGGGATACCCCTGAGATCTCGGAACGGCGGTTCTCGAGGCTCTGAAGCATCGCCTCCTCCAACTCCAGCCGTCGCTCCGAGTCCTGACACCCCACGGCGATGCCCCCTACCAGGGAGGCGTAATAGTCCCTCAGGGTGGTCCCCTCGAGGACCGCCTGGCCCTCGAGCTCGGCTATGGCCAAGGCGTTGGTGTTGTCCCCTGCCGTGTCGCTGTAGGTGGCTGCAGCGATCAGGTTGGGTGAGGCCTCAAGGGCCGAATTGACCCCTATGGTGAGGGCGTCATAGCCCGTGAAGAAGGCATTTACCCCCAAGGCCGCCAGGGCTCCACTCCTGTCGGGCCTGCTGTCGCCCTCCCTGGCGAAGGAGAGCTCATAGCCCGAGCCCGCCTCGAGCTGGAGCCTACCATCTGTCACCCTAGCGGTGACCTCCCCGTTGAAGGCGGCGTTTATGGCCAATGCCAGGTCCTCGAGGCTCTGGCTGGCCGGGTCCACAGCTATCTCCTCTTCTTCCTTCTCTTCTTCGGTGCCGTGGGTGCCAAAGACCCTGATCCAGAAACTTCCGCTCTGGACCTCGAAGGGCAGGCCCGCTGTGGCAAGGGGGACCGTAGGGTCGTCGACCTTGATGGTCCCTGTCACCTGGGTGTACCTCTGGAGCCCTTCCCCCTGACTGTGTAGCCTGTTGACCTGATAGATCAGGGCCCTGGCAAAGTTGTCCAGCTGCTGGCGAATCCCGACCAGATCGCCGTTCCTCACGCCTAACAACCCCCCGAGCTTACCGCCCGTGACTTGTGAGGTGACCTCCACCCTGGTCCCGGAGCCGCTGACCAGGTAGATGTGTAACCTGCGCTCTGCGGGCACCTCCTGGGCCTCCATCCTCCAAGAGCTGCTTGCCCCTTCCACCAGGGGACTGCCGCCGATGAGGACCGAGACCCTCCCGTACTCGTCCTCGAAGACCGAGCAGTTGACATACTCGGAGAGCTGCCTTATGAGCCGATCCCGTTCGTCCCGCAGGTCGTTGGCCCCTTGTCCTCTGGCCTCCGACTGCACGATCTGGACGTTGAGCCTCGCTACCTCAGCGGCCAGACGGTTCACCTCCTGGACCACCAGGGCTATCTGGCCCTCCAGGTCCTCCTCCACATCTATGAGCTGCCTGACCTTGTAGTTGATGTTCTCAGCCAGGCCCTTGGCCACCCCGATGAGGCTGACCCTCTCCGCATAGCCCTGGGGGTTCAAGGCCAGATCGTGCCAGGCCCGCCAGAACTGGTCCATCGCCCGACTCAGCCCCCGGTCGTCCGTCTCGTTGAAGACGTCCTCCAGCTGCCTGAGGATCTCGTTTCGGGCCTCCCAGTAACTCTTTGTGCTCTGCTGGCGGTCGAGCTGAAGGGTCAGGAACCGATCGTAAAACCTCCTGATCCCCTCCACCTTCACCCCCCTGCCTACGGAACCGAAGGGGAAGGGGATGGGGGTATAGGGGGCCAAGGTGATCCCCTGTTTGCTGTAACCCGGGGTGTTGACGTTGGCTATGTTGTGGGACGTGACCTGGAGCCCAGTCTGTTGGGCGAAAAGGGCCGTCTTGGCGATGTCCAGGGCCCAAAAGGCCATCAGACCCTACCCCTCAATTGTCTGGGGCCCTCGGTGGAGGGACGGCCTTGGGCGTCGTAGGCCTGGGGAGGCAGGAGCATCCCCAGCATGGACCTGATCAACTGCAGCGATCCCTCAAAGAGCAGTCGGTTCCTGCCACCCTGCTCCCCGATCTCCTCCAAGAGCTCCTTCATCCTCGCCTGGAGCTCCTCCACCTCAGGACCCCCGCCCGAGAGCCTCCTCTTGCCCTCCTCGATCATCCTGATCTTCAGCAGCAGCGTTTCCTTCCGCTTGTTGCTCTCCAGGAGTTCCTCCAGGGCCTCCGGGGAGGCCTTCACTACGGCCTCCCTGTCCCTATGCAATAACCCGAGCAGCTCCTCGAGCAGCTTGATCTCCTCTTTGAGGAGTTCCACCAAGCAGTTCATCCCACAATCTGATCCAATAGGGCCTCCCGAAGCATGCTCGAGGCGACCTCACGGGAGGAGACCTCATAGGTGCCCTCCTCTATGGCCTTCTTGACGCGGGCCACTTTGTCGGCCCGCACCTCCGGCACCTTCTCCAAGAGCCGCCGCGCCTTGTGGATCTCGCGGGCTCGTGAGGAGAGCTCTACCTTCTCCTTCCCCTCACCCCGTTGAGGCCCCTTCTTCGGGGAGGTCCTCTCGACCTTTACCCGGTCCTTGATCTCGTGGATGTAGGCCTCAACCCCTACCTTCGCCTTGTCCTCTATTCTCATCTCTTCAAGCCCTCCCTTCCCTGGATAGACCGGCCCTCTCCCGGGTTTCTTACCTTATCGGCAACCTCCTCGAAAACTTTAGTCCTCCCTTGGAGCTCCTCGAGGAGCTTCTCGCCGAGGCCCAACCCACCGACTTGGGCCATCTCGAGGGCCAGGGCCTGATACCACATCCCCCTGTAGAACTCCTCGGCCCTCCTGCGGTGCCAAAGCCCCGACCGCTCCACCGTCCTGTCCATGGCCTCGAGGAGCTTCTGCAGGAAGAAAGCCTCGAACTGCTGACAGGCCTCCTTTAAGGCCCGTGGCCGGTCACCGCCGAAGGGGATCTGAGCAGGCAGCAACACCAACTCCATCACATAACCTCCAGATCCCCCTCCAGGGCCCCCGCGGCCTTGATGGCCTGAAGGATCGAGATCAGGTCACGGGTGCTGACGCCCAGGGCGTTGAGGGCCCTGACCACCTCCCCGATGGTGACCCCTTCTTCGATCAGGGCCATATGGCCCTTCTCCTCCTCCACCTTAACCTCGCTCTCCGGGACCACCACCGTCTGACCACCCGGGACCGTCACCACCCCCTCCCCCGGTGCGGTCACCGTGGGGGTGCTCGTGGAAGGGGGTGGAGGGGCAAAGGGATAGGGCTGGGAGACACGTGTGCGTTCCCTGATCTGCACGGTGAGGTTGCCGTGGGAGACGGCCACTGTCCTTATCCTGACCCTTTCACCCATCACTATGGTCCCGGTCCGCTCGTCTATCACCACCTTGGCCACAGCATCCGGTGCGACCTCCAGTTGCTCCAGGGCTGCGATCAAGGGGACCACCCGTCCCCTGAACCCCTCAGGCACCCGGACCGTGACGGTGGCTGCATCCTCTGCCGAGGCCACCTCTGAACCCATGTGGCGGTTTATGGCCTCGGCCACCCGCAAGGCGGTGGTGAAGTCGGGTCTAAAGAGGTAGACCCTCAGAGTCCTCCGTCCCTCGAGCTCAAGGGGCACCTCCCTCTCGACGATGGCCCCACCGGGGATTTTCCCGACCGTCGGATGGTTCTTCTGCACCCCGCCCCCCGCTGCCCCTCCTACGGCGAACCCCCCCACCGACACGGGCCCCTGGGCCACGGCGTAGACCTGGCCATCAGGGCCCCTTAGGGGGGTGAGCAGCAGGGTACCCCCCTGGAGACTGGTGGCATCGCCGATGGAGGACACCAGCACATCTATCCTGGTGCCCCGCTTGGCGAAGGGGGGCAACTTGGCCGTGACCACCACGGCGGCCACGTTCTTCACCTTTATGTCCGAGGGCTTCACCGTCACCCCCATCCTGACCAACATGTTGGCCAAGGACTGGACGGTGAACTTGGTGCCCCTCTTGTCCCCTGTGCCGTTGAGCCCCACCACAAGGCCGTAGCCGATGAGCTCGTTGGGGCGCACCCCCTGGATGTAGGCCAGGTCCTTGATCCTGGTGGCCCCAAAGGCCTCGGAGAGGAGGAGCAGAAGCGACAATACGATCCCTACCCTCTTCATCTCCTCAGAAGGGCCAGATGAGGTCGAGGACCCGCGTCAGGAAACCGGGGCCCTGACGGTCGCTCAGCACACCGCTTCCCGAGTACTCGATCCGCGCATCGGCCACGGCGGTGGACAAGACCGTGTTGTCCGGGCCTATGTCCTCGGGACGGACTATGCCGCTTAAGGCGATGTACTCCTTCTCCCTGTTGATCTTCACCTCCCGGTATCCCTCTATCACCAGGTTGCCGTTGGGCAAGACCTCGACCACCCTGCAGGTGATGGTGGCCACGAAGTTGACGCTGCGGGAGGTGGTCCCCGAACCCTCGAAGTCGCTCTCGATCCCCGCCTTGACTTCGGGCTTGAAACCCCTCGGCCAGATGTGCTTCAGGCCGAAGTGAAGCGGCGCCCCGAAGAAGGTGTCGATGCCGGCGTCGATCTCGGACTTGCGAGAGCTCTCCGTCGAGGCCTTCTTGGTGGCGACGTTCATCTCGACGATCTTGACGGTCACCACGTCGTTGAGCCACCGGGCCTTGCGGTCGACGAAGAAGTAATTACGACCCCCCTCCTCCGTCCAGAGGGACCCTTCCGCCTTGGGCTCAGGGTGCGACGGTATGTAGGAGGGCTGAGGGCTGGGGACCCAAGCCACCTCCTGCTTGTGGGGCCCACACCCCATCAAGGCCGCTATACAGAGCAAAAGGAGCAAAGAGGACCTCATCCTAACCCCCTCAGAAGAGCGATACCCTAACGGTGGAGCGGTCCAGGACCTCGGCGAAGACCTCCCTGTGGGAGCTCAGGTTTTCCACCCTGATCACCTCACCGCGTCTGCCGTCCTCAACCGCCACCCCCAAGGCGGTGGCCCTGATGCAGGGGGTCTCGAGGACCATGGTCACCACCTTGCCCCGCTTGACCACCGGGGGGATCTCTACTTGGTCCCATCGGAGCACGGTCCCGTGGGGGATGGAAACCTTGGTACGCTTCCCCAGGAGCTGCCGTGGGTCGGTGACGAAGCCGAGCAGATGGGAAAGCTCCCGCTCCTCGAGCCGCACGTCCCCCTCCTGCAGGATGTGGTAGCGCGGAAGCCTCCTGGAGGCCACGGCCACCTTAGCCCATGCCTTCACCTCCGCCTCCACCAAGGCCCTCCGCTGGTGCCCTTGGCACCGGAAGAGGATCGCCAAGGAGACCTTACCGAGGGGCCTCCCTGAGCGCTCCAGCACCAAGTAATCCCAAGGACCTCTGGGCAAGATCACGTTTCCCCTCACCCGTAAGTTCAGGATCTTCACCCTGTCGGCGAAGGGGAGCCTCCCGCGGAGGTAACGGGAGACAATCTCAGCCACCTTGGCAGCCGGGATCCGCTGGGAAGCCCTCGACACCTTCACCCTCAGGGGGCAGTGGAGCTCCACGCCTTTGAGGCGTGCCTCTATCCGGCCCCTACTGATGAAGCGATGGCTGCCTGGAAGGGGTGCCCTCCCCAGGGAGACCCCTCTGAGCTCGAGGACCTGCCCTGGGTTATCGCCCTGAATATGGGCGATCTCCCCCAAGGTGATCCAGTCCTTGGTCACCTCCACCTCCGCCGGGATGCTGATTACGGCCTTGCCCCAGGCGACCCCGGCGAAGAAGAGCACCGATAAGGCTACAGCAAGTCCCTTCATCCCTTACCTCTTAAGGTTGGCAGTGGTCTGGAGCATGTCGTCAGCGGACTGGATCACCTTGCCGTTGATCTCATAGGCCCTCTGGGCCATGATCATCTCCACCAACTCGGTCACGAGGTCCACGTTGGACATCTCCAAGAAGCCCTGGGCGATGGTCCCCAAGCCGTCCTCCCCCGGGTTCCCCGTGGTGGGGTCCCCGGAGGCTGCCGTGGGCAGAAAGAGATTCTTCCCTATGGCCTTGAGCCCCGCGGGGTTGACGAAGTCGGCCAGTTCAAGCCTGCCCACCTCCTGGGCCGAGATCTGCCCAGGGATGGTGACGCTGACCGTGCCGTCGCTCGAGATGGTTATGGAGGTGGCCTCAGGCGGTATGACGATCTCAGGGTCTACGGGGTAGCCGTCCGAGGTCACAAGCCTTCCCTCGCTGTCAAGCTTGAAGGCCCCGGAGCGGGTGTAGGCCACCGTGCCGTCAGGCATCGTCACCTTGAAGAAGCCCTTTCCTTCGATGGCCAGATCCAAGGGGTTCTGCGTCTGGTGGTAGTCCCCTTGGAGGAAGAGCTTCTGGACCGCTGCAGGCCTCACCCCAAGGCCTATATCCATCCCGGTAGGGATCTGGTTACCAGCGGCGGAGGTAGCCCCTGCGGCCTTGAGGCTCTGGTAAATCAAGTCCTCGAAGTCGATCCGGGAGGCCTTGAAGCCCGAGGTGTTGATGTTGGCCAAATTGTTGGAGATGACGTTTATCCTCAACTCCTGGCCCTTCATGCCGGTGGCGGCTATCCACAGGGCTTGCATCCCTCACCTCCTCATACCCTCATTATCTCCTCCAAGGCCCCTCTCGCTATGTCGTCGGCGGTGTGAAGGGCCCTTTGGTAGGCCTCGAAGACCCTCGAGACCTCGATCAGCTTCACCATCTCGAGGACTGGACTGACGTTGGACCCCTCCAAGAACCCCTGCTTCACTTGGGGGTCCTCCACCTCGATGAGCTCACCTTCGGGGCCTTCGAACCTGAAAAGGCCATCCCCTTCCCTTATGAGATTTGCGCCTTTGGGGAAGGAGACCACCCGAAGGCTATCGACCACCTCACCCCCCACGATGACGTCCCCCGCCTCGTTGACCACGACCTCAGCCCCCTCCAGGGCGATGGCTCCCCCCTTCCCCAAGACGCGGTAGCCCTGCGAGGTGACCAGATAGCCCTCCTCGTCGACCCTGAAGGTCCCCTTGCGGGTGTAGCGTACCCCCTGGGGGGTCTCCACCACGAAGAAGCCCTCCGAGCCTATGGCCAGATCGAGGGGGTTCCCCGTGGGCTTCATAATCCCTGGGGACAGATCCGGGATCCTCTCTGCGATCTCGACCACCAGGGGATAATCCCCATGGCCCATGGGCCGCGCCTTGAGGGCCATCACCTCGCGCTTGAAGCCGGGGGTGTCGAGGTTAGCGAGGTTGTGGGCGATCAGCTGAAGCCTGCGTTCCAAGGCCACGGCCCCCGAGACTATCCCGGATGTGAACTCGATGGCCATCCGATTCCTCCTCCTTCGGATTGAGCAATCGATATGCCAGGGGCTGTGGAGGGACAAAGCGGAACAGAGGACCACCGAGGAAGGGAAGAAGTATCCGCCAGGGAAGTTTTTTCCTAAATCACGATGTCCACCTTGTGCCTTTCCCCTTCGGCGGGGGGATCGTAGGAAGGGCGCTTTTTCGTCTGCTGCCCCTTCTTCCTCTGTCCCTTCTCCCCTTCCCTCTTAGGGGGCCTTTCCTCCATGGGGGATATCGGTTCCAAGGACCCCTTGGAGTCGATGAGCACCTTGACCACCTCCTCTCTCAAGGATGACTATCTCCACCCTGCGGTTCTTGGCCCTGCCGAGCTCGGTGTCGTTGGGGGCTATGGGACGGTACTCGCCATAGCCTATGGCCGCTATCCGCTCGGGCGGAATCCCGTGTTGCTGGATCAAATATCGGACCACCTCGGTGGCCCTAGCCACAGACAGTTCCCAGTTGGAGCGAAAGTGTTCGTTGCGGATGGGCTTGTTATCGGTGTGCCCCTCCACTTGGATGAAGTTGGGCAGCTCCTTCAGCATGGGTGCCAACTCGTCGAGCACCGCCTTCATGTCCTGGGTCAACTCAGCGCTTCCCTCCTTGAAGAAGCTGGTGGTCATGATCCTGATGACGAGGCCCCTCTCCTCCCTTTCGGCCTTTACCCATCCTTCAAGGCCCTTCCTCTTTATATAGTCCTCGATGCGCTCCTCGAGCCGTCTGAGCCCCGTCCCTGGGGGGGGTCTCTCCGAGAAGATCTGTCCCAGTTCCCTGGCGAGGGATCTGAAGCGTTCGGCATCGGCCTGACTCAGCGTGTACATCATGATGAAGAAGCATAGCAGCAGCGTTATGAGGTCCGCATAGGTCAGGAGCCAGCGGCCCAGGTCCTCCTTGTGGGCAAAGTCCCTTCGTCGCCTCATCTCCTCTCCTCCCGCGGCTGTTGCAGCAGATAGGAGTAGAGCTTGGTCCTTATGAGCCTGGGGTTCTCGCCCCTGGATAAGGAGACCATCCCCTCGAGGATGATCTCCAGGGCCCGCATCTCCTCCTGGAAGCGGTTCCTCAACTTGTCGCAGATGGGGAGATATACGAGGTTGGCAAGGCCCACCCCCCAGAGGGTGGCGATGAAGGCGCTGGCGATGTGTCGGGCCATGTTGGAGGCGTCGGAGATGTTCGACAAGGCGTGGATCAAGCCCAGGACCGTCCCCAGGATCCCCATGGTGGGGGAGAACCCCCCCATCTTCTGGAAGAAGAGGGCCCCGGCCTCGTGTCGCTCGCTTATGACCTCCATCTCCGTCTCCATGATCTCGCGGATCTTGTCGGCATCCATGCCGTCGATGACCAACTGCAGGACCTTCTTGAAGAAGGGGTCCCTCGTCCTCATCAAGTCGTATTCGAGGCTGAGGAGCCCCTCCTTCCTGGCCTTCTCTGCCATGTCGCATATCCGATTGATGAGGGCAGTGGGGGACCTCTCCTTGGCGAAGAAGGCCGCCTTGAGGAAGGCCGGGAGCGTCTTGAGCTGACGGAAGGAGGTGGTAGCAGTGGCAGCCCCTAAGGTACCGAAGATCACCAAGACCAGGGCCGGTGGGCGGATAACGGCACTGAGGTGTCCCCCCTCCCAGAGGAAGGAAACCATCACCGCCCCGATACCGATGATCAGCCCGCCGGCGGTGGTGAGATCCATGGACTTCTCCGTCTCTTCTCTTTTCGACAGTAAAGCCAGGTGGCTTTAAAGGTCGAGCCCCTTTGCGTTGTGGCTTGAAAGGGGAAGGGGCGATCTGTTAGGGTCTTCAACGAGGCGATCGTGAAAAGGGATGAGCTACTTCCCTCATCTTTTGTCGCGAAGAGCCGATACGATAGTCGTAACGGCCTGAATCGGAGGGATGGAGCACCCAGAACTCACCGATCGAGACCGGGCTCAGCTTGAGGCCCTGGGGATCTCCGAAGAGGAGGCCAAGCGGCAGTTGGACCTCCTGCGGGGTTCGGCCCCTTACCTGCGGCTCGTGAGGGCCTGCACCCTGGGCGATGGCATAAAGGAGATCCGGGAGGAGGAACACCCTGAGCTCCTCGAGCTCCACCGGGAGGCCCAAGAAGGGGGGCGCTGCACGAAGTTCGTCCCGGCCTCAGGGGCTGCCACCCGGATGTTCAGGACCCTGACCTGGTTCAAGAATAGTCCCGAGGACCTCAGCCTCAAGGACCTCAGGGCACGGGCCTCGAAGGGCGACGGGAAGGCCCAAGAGCTCCTCACCTTCCTAGAGAACCTTGAGCGCTTCCCCTTTTACGAGGACCTCCGTGCCGCCATGGCCTCCGACGGCATCGACCTCGAGGAGGCCCTCAGAGGGGACGGGATAAGGTCGATCCTCGAGTACCTCCTCGAAGCCAAGGGCCTGAATTACGGCTCCCTTCCCAAGGGCCTCCTCAAGTTTCACCGCTACCCGGACGGCAGCCGCACCGCCTTCGAGGAGCACCTGGTGGAGGCCGTCGATTACGTGAAGGACCGTCAAGGCGTATGCCGCCTCCACTTCACCGTGTCGCCTGAACACCGTGCATCCTTCGAGGAGCTCTTCGAAGAGGTGAGGGCCCGTTACGAAGAGCGCTATGGGGTCAGCTACCGGGTCACCTTCTCAGAACAGTCCAGGGCCACCGACACCATCGCGGTGGACTTGGAAGGAAGGCCCTTCAGGCTCTCGGACGGCAGCCTCCTATTGCGCCCCGGAGGCCACGGGGCGCTCCTCGAGAACCTCAACGCCCTGAAGGCCGACATAGTGTTCATCAAGAACGTGGATAACGTGGTCCCCGATCCCCTGAAACCTCCAGGTCTCCTCTGGAAGACGCTCCTCGGGGGATACCTCCTCCGGGTCCAGCGGAGGCTCTTCGGCTATCTGGAGGGGCTCGCCCACGGGGACGTTGGGGAAGGGTTCCTCAAAGAGGCCCTCGAATTCGCCGAAGGGGAACTCCACATCAGGCCTCCGCGGAACTGGACCGAGATGTCCCTCGGGGAGAGAAAGGCCTTCCTCCTCGAGACGCTGAACCGGCCCTTGCGCGTCTGTGGGGTGGTCCCCAACCAGGGGGAACCCGGCGGAGGGCCTTTCTGGGTGGAGGGACCTGACGGAGAGCTGTCGCTTCAGATCATCGAGGAGGCCCAGATAGACCCTCGCTCCGAGGAGCAACAGCGCATCCTGAAGACCGCCACCCACTTCAACCCAGTGGACATAGTCTGTGGCCTGAGGGATTGGCGGGGCCATCCCTTCGACCTGCAGCGCTACGTAGACCAAAGGGCCGTCATCGTCACCGAGAAGTCCTTCGAGGGCAGGCCCCTGCGCGCCCTGGAACGGCCGGGCCTATGGAACGGGTCCATGGCCCACTGGAATACGATCTTCGTGGAGGTCCCCCTCATCACCTTCAACCCGGTAAAGGTGGTAAACGACCTCCTGCGAGAGACCCACCAGGCGAAGGAGGGCTGAGATGGACAGACTCGTAGAGAACCCCGACGGCGTAAAGAGGGCGGAGATAGTAGTAGGGATCCCCTCTTACAACGAGGCCACCTCCATAGGCTACGTGGTGAAGAAGGTCGACGAAGGGCTCAACCGCTACTTCTGGCGAAGGGACAGCGTGATCCTCAACGTCGACAACAACTCCCCCGACGACACCAAGGGGGCCTTCCTGGCCACCCCGACCAGGACCCCCAAGCTCTACATCTCCACCCCTCCTGGGGCCAAGGGCAAGGGCAGAAACATCCGCAACCTGCTGGAGGCGGCCGTGGAGCTGGGGGCCGGGACCGTGATCATGGTTGACGCCGACCTAAAGAGCATCACCCCCCAATGGGTTCAGTACCTGGCTGAGCCCGTCCTCATGGGCTACGACTTCGTCATCCCCATCTACGTCAGGCACAAGTACGACGGCACCATCACCAACAACATCACCTATCCCCTGACCAGGGTGCTCTGGGGCCTTAGGACCAGACAGCCCATAGCTGGCGACTTCGCCTTCTCGGGCAGGCTCGCCCGTGCCTACCTCACCGAGAAGACCTGGGACGAGAACGTCTACCAGTTCGGCATCGACATCTGGATGACCACCATAGCCATCGCCCGCCGCTTCAAGGTCTGTCAGACCTTCCTCGGGGCCCCCAAATCCCACCGGGCCAAGGACCCGGCGTCCCACCTCGGTCCCATGTTCTACCAGGTAGTGAGCACCATCTTCCAACTGGCCATCGACTTCGAATACCTCTGGAAGGACGTAAGCGACAGCCTCCCCACCAGCATCTTCGGTTTCGGCTTGGGGGTGAAGGAAGACCCCCTCTCGGTGGAGGTGAGCACGAACAAACTCTACGAAAGCTTCATCCGAGGGGAGGAGGAATACGGCGAGGTCTGGCAGAAGGTCATCGCGCCCCTGAACCTCGAGGACCTCCTGAGGGTAAAAGGACAGGGGGTGGATGAAGTCGAGGTACCTGCGGATCTCTGGGCGAGGGTGCTGTTCGATTACATCGTGGCCTACCGCGACGAGGTGGTGGAGCGACCCCTTCTGCTCAACTCCCTGATCCCCATCTACTACATCAGGACCCTGAGCTTCGTGAACTCCACCAAGGAGATGGAGATAAAGGAGGCCGAGGAGTTCCTCGAGGAGGAGTGCCGGATAATGGAGGCCGAGAAGTATTATCTCATCGCCAAGTGGAACCAGACCCCCCGCCGAGATGGCCTCCCCTCCATCGCCCAGTTCCTGGCTGAGGCCTGCTGAAGCTGGCTTAAAACGATCGGCCGTACACGGCGAAGAAGGCGGTCCCCAACAGTGTGGCGCCAGAGCCTACGAGGAAGACGGCCTTGAGGTTCCACAGATCGGCCACCAGTCCACTGCTCAGAGGTCCCAGGACCATGCCGAGGCTGAAGGCCATGCTGAATATCGCCATGGTCGAGCCCATCCCAAAGGTCCTCCCCTCTCCCACCGCCAGGGCCGACGCAGCCGGCATGGAGATCGCCCCTCCCAGTCCCGCCATGGTCGCTATCGCAAGCAGATGCCAGAAGTTGAGGGCCAGGGGGACCAAGGCCAAAGAGGAGGCGTTCAGAAGACTGCCGATCACCACCAACCTCTTCCTGTCGAACCTGTCGGCGACGTAACCGCTGTAAAGCTGGAGCAACGACATAACCAGAATGCTCGTGGCGAGCACCATGCCCACCTCAGCAGGGCTCAACCCTATGAATATGGCCGCGACGACCGGGACGAAGGTCACAAAGGTACCCCTCCCGAAGGAATAGGAGAGTCGGTACGCAACAATCGCTCTGAGCACACGGCTCTGCCCCATCCTCCAAAAGGGGACCCTCCTCAGCTGCTGGGCCCTCGACCTTTTCACCTCGGGGATCAAAAGGAAGACGAGGCCGAAGGCCACCAGGTTCAACAGTCCCATCGTCAAAAAGGCGTGGTCCATCCCGAAGCGCTCCGTGATGACCCCGCCCAGCAGCGGACCACAGCCAAAGCCGGTGAAGAAGGCGCTGTTGTAGAGGCCCATCCACCTCCCCTCCTCCGCCTCCGGGGAGAGGTCGCCCACATAGGCCTGAGCGACCGGAACGACTATCCCCGCCGCCAGACCGTGGAGGAGGCGCACCAACGTCATCTCACCGGTACTGCCGGCCCCTACGTAGCTGAGGGATATGAGGGCATTGCCCAGCAGACCGAGGCCGAGCAAGAGCTTTCGCCCGGCCCGATCGGATAGCCTTCCGGCGATGGGCATGACGACCGTCCTGGATATGGAGTACCCGGCGAAGATCATGCCCAACCGGAACCCACTGGCCCCCATCTCCTCCGCATAGAGGGGCAGCAGGGGGGCCACGATGCCCACACCGAGCATGCAACAGAAAATGGCTGTAGCGAGGACGCTGAAGGCTCTCTTCTGCAACTGAGGGGTACCCGGATACGATCTTCTTCGCCTTCTACAGAGGATCAAGATACCACTGAGTGGAGGGGGTACGCAAGGAGCTGAAAGGATGTGGCTTATCCCCCGATGCCTTGGAGATGTAGAAGCGTCCTTGAGCCCTGCCCACCCCCATGGTATCTTCAGAGGATCAAGGGAAGGAGGGCTAAGGTGAAGGGATTGGTGGACTTAATGAAACAGGCCCAGAAGATCAAGGCGAAGATGGAGGAACTGCAGGAGGAGATGGCGCAGAGGACCGTGGAGGCCTCCGCCGGAGGCGGAATGGTCAAGGTGGTGATGAACGGCCGTCAAGAGATCCTCCGCCTCGAGATAGACCCAGAGGTGGTGGACCCCCAAGAGGTGGAGATGCTCGAGGACCTGATCATCGCTGCGGTCAACGAGGGGATAAGGCGCTCGCAGCAGCTCTGGTCCGAGGAGCTGCAGAAGCTGACAGGGGGGCTCCCCATCCCGGGCATCCTCTGAGATGGCGAGGTACGCGTCAGCCCTTGAGGAACTGATCGAGGCCTTCTCCAAGCTTCCAGGGGTGGGGAGGAAGACGGCCTCACGGTTCGCCTTCTACCTCCTGGAGGCACCAGAGGACGAGGGGAAGCGATTGGCCGAGGCCATCCTCAAGCTCAAGGAACGGCTGAGGCTCTGTCGCAGGTGCTTCAACTTGGCCGAGGCCGACCTGTGCCCGATCTGCTCCGATCCCCAACGCGACCACGAACTCCTCTGCGTAGTGGAGGCCCCCCATGACCTCGTGGCCATCGAGGCCACAGGGGCCTACAAGGGGCTTTACCACGTGCTGCACGGGGCGCTGTCGCCCCTTGAGGGGGTGGGCCCAAAGGACCTGAGGGTTCGGGAGCTGATCGAACGGGTAAGCACCGGTGGGGTAAGGGAAGTCATCATCGCCACCAACCCCAACGTGGAAGGGGAGGCCACGGCCCTCTACCTGCAGAAGGTGTTGAAGCCCTTCGGGGTGAGGCTCACCCGCATCGCCCAAGGGATTCCCGCCGGTGGGCATATAGAGTACGCCGACAGCAAGACGTTGCGCAGGTCCTTGGAAGGCAGGAGGGAGTTCTGAGGAGATCGGAAGAGAAATTTCCCGGTTGACACACGCGGCCCCCTTCCAGTATAAAGAGCCTCCTGTTTTCTGGATCGCGCTCTATGGAGAGAATTAAGGACCTTGAGCAGGTGAGATGATCGAGATCAGGTTTCACGGAAGGGGTGGTCAAGGGGCGGTCACGTCAGCGGAACTGCTCGCCCATGCGGCCATCCTCGAGGGCAAATATGGGCAGGCCTTCCCCAGCTTCGGCCCTGAAAGAAGGGGGGCACCGGTGGTGGCCTATGCCCGGGTGGACGACCACCCCATAAGGTTGCGGATGGCCATCTATGAGCCGGATGTGGTGGTGGTGCTGGACTCCGGGCTGCTGCAGGTGGTGGATGTCACCGAGGGGCTCAAACCGGGGGGCACCGTGGTGGTCAACGCCGAGAAGTCGCCCGAGGAATTGGGGCTCGGGGACGGCTTCCGCGTGGCGGTGGTGGACGCAAGCCATATAGCGAGGGAGGAGATCGGCTTGCCCATCACCAACACCACGATGTTGGGGGCCCTTGTGAAGGCGGTCGAGATCGTGAAAGCGGAATCCCTGATCAAGCCCTTGAAGAACCGCTTCGGTCGGTTGGCCGATCGGAACATCAAGGCCTTTGAAAGGGCCTACAAGGAGACCAAGGTCTATTAGCCATGGGTAAGGACCTACTGGGTTGGCGGGAGATCAAGGTCGGTTGTGTCATCACGGAAGCCGGCAACGCCGCCGAGTACCGGACGGGCGATTGGCGCTCGGACAGGCCCCTTTGGGACAAGGAAAAGTGCATAAAGTGCGGGATCTGCTACATCTACTGCCCCGAGGCGGCAGTGGTGGAGGACGAAGAGGGATATTTCTCGGCGGACCTCTACTATTGTAAGGGCTGCGGGATCTGTGCCGCCGAGTGTTGGACCGGTGCCATAAGCATGGTGGAGGAGCATTGATGGGCAAAAGGGTGGGGATGGAGGTATCGATCGCCGCGGCCGAGGCCGTGAAACAGGCCAACGCCGATGTGATAGCCGCCTACCCGATAACCCCCCAAACCCACATCGTGGAGCACCTCTCAGAGCTCGTGGCCGACGGGGAGCTGGACGCCGAGTTCGTCCCCGTGGAGTCGGAGCATTCGGCCATGAGCGTCTGCGTTGGGGCCTCGGCAGCGGGGGCGAGGGCCTTCACCTGCACCAGCTCCCAGGGCCTCATCCTGATGAGCGAGATCGTCTACATCACCGCCTCCCTGAGGTTGCCGGTGGTGATGATCCTGGCCAACAGGTCGTTGTCCGGGCCCCTGAGCATCTGGAACGACCACTCGGACGCCATGCTCATCAGGGATTGCGGCTGGATCCAGGTCTTCGCCTGCAACGGCCAGGAGGTATACGACGGGGTCTTCCACGCCTTCAGGGTGGCGGAGGATCAAAGGGTGTTGCTCCCGGTGATGATCCACATGGACGGTTTTATCCTCACCCACGTCATAGAGTCCATCGAGCTGGTGGACCAGGAGGCGGTGGACAGGTACCTGCCGCCGCGGCAGTCCCTGTATCGGCTCGACCCCGATGAGCCGGTGACCATGGGGGCCTATGCGCTGCCGAATAACTACACCGAGACCCAGATGGCCCAGAACGAGGCCCTGAAGGCGTCCTATGGGCCGATCCTCGAGGCCTGGAAGGAATGGGGGGACCTTACGGGCCGTCATTATGCGCCTGTGGAGACCTTCATGGCCGAGGACGCCGAGGTGTTGCTGTTGACCATGGGGGCCTTAGGGGAGACCGCCTCAGTGGCTGTGGAGGAGATGAGGGCAAAGGGCCGCCCTGTGGGGCTGGTGAAGCTCCGGCTTTGGAGGCCCTTCCCCTTCGAAGAGGTGAGGAAGGCCCTCTCCGGGGCCAAGATCGTCGTGGTGCTGGACAGGGCCGTCTCCTTCGGCGGCCCAGGGGGGCCCGTGGCGAGTGAGATACGGTCGGCCCTTTACAGGGAGGCGAGGAGGCCCGCGGTGGTGGACTTCATCGTGGGGATCGCCGGAAGGGACGTAGCCATAACGGACTACAAGCGGATGGTGGAGAGGGCCTATCAGTTGGCCGAGAAGGGGCCTGAGGCCTACGAACTTTACGGGGTGAGGGAATGAGGGAGAAGTTCGGCGTCTTCGTCCCCCGCGTCGTCACCAAGGAGGAGTACTTCGCCCCTGGGCACCGGGCGTGCCAGGGTTGCGGCGAGATGCTGGCCGTGAGGCTGGCCATGAAGGCACTGGGACGTAACACCATCGTGGCCTGTGCCACGGGCTGTATCGAGATCGTCTCGAGTCCCTTCCCCTACACCTCCTGGAGGGTCCCTTGGATCCACGTGGCCTTCGAGAACACCGCTGCGGTGATAAGCGGAGTGGAGGCGGGCCTCAAGGCGATGATGAGAAAGGGGAGGATACCGCCCAAGAAGATCTTCTGCGTCGGGATGGCAGGGGACGGGGGGACCAGCGACATCGGCCTTCAGGCGCTCTCGGGGGCCCTCGAGAGGGGCCACGACATGCTCTACCTCTGTTTTGACAACGAGGCCTACATGAACACGGGCATCCAGCGCTCCTCAGCTACCCCCTTCGGTGCGGCCACCACCACCTCGCCGGCAGGCAGAAAGAGCTGGGGACAGATGACCTGGAAGAAGAACATGCCCGAGATAGCCGCAGCCCACGATATCCCCTATGTGGCCACGGCCTGCCCGAGCTATCCCTTTGACCTGATGGAGAAGGTGAAGAAGGGAGCGGAGATAGAGGGGCCGGCCTACATCCACATCCTGAGCCCCTGCCCCACCGGTTGGCGCTTCCCCCCGAATCTGAGCATAAGGGTGGGGAGGCTCGCCGTCGAGACGGGGGTCTTCCCCCTTTACGAGGTAGAAGGGGGCAGGTACCGCCTGACCATCAGACCTCCGGCCCTGAGGCCGGTGGAGGATTACCTGAAGCTCCAGGGAAGGTTCCGCCATCTGCCCCCTGAGGCGAGAGAGAAGATCCAGCAACGGGTCACCGAACAGTACGAGAAACTCCTCAAGAAGGTGGAGTCGTCCTGATGCAGGAGGTGATGAGGAAGGTAAAGGAGGTCTTGAGCCGTTACGAGCAGAGGGAGGAGGCCCTCATCGCGGTGCTGCAAGATCTGCAGGATGCCTTCCACTACCTGCCCAAAGAGGCCCTCATCGCGGTGAGCGAGAGGCTGGGGGTCCCCTACAGCCAGACCTATCACGTAGCTACCTTCTACAAGGCCTTCAGCCTTACACCGCGGGGGCGCCACCTGGTCACGGTCTGCACGGGCACGGCCTGCCACGTCAAAGGGGCACCGCTGATCCTTCAGGCCCTGGAGCGGGAGCTGGGCATCAAGGCGGGGGAGACCACAAAGGACATGGAGTACACCCTGGAGACCGTCAACTGCCTCGGCTCCTGTGCCCTGGCCCCAGTCGTGGTGGTGGACGGGAAGTACCACGGTAAGGTGCTCGCCACCAAGGTCCTGTCTTTGCTGAAGGGAGAAGATGAAGGGGAAAAGGCTGAGGAGTCCTGAGGAGCTGGAGAGGTTGCGCGAGGGGATCCTCTCGGAGAGGCGTGCCCATGAGGGCCGCAAGCGGATCGTCCTCTGCACCGGCACGGGCTGCCGCGGTGCAGGGGCCCTAGAGGTATTGGAGGCCCTGAGGGAGGAACTCAAGGGCAGGGCAGGCATCGAGACCAAGGCCACCTGCTGCCACGGCTTCTGCGAACGAGGGCCTTTGATGGTGGTGGAACCGGAGGGGATCTTCTACCAGAGGGTCAAACCCGAGGACATACCCGAAATCGTCTCCGAGACCGTCGAAGGCGGCAGGATCATAGAGCGGCTCCTGTACAAGGACCCCCAGACCGGGGAACCCATCCCCTATGAGAAGGACATCCCCTTCTACAAGCGGCAGATGCGCCTCGTCTTCGGCCCGAACCGTCTGATAGATCCCGAGTCGATCGAGGACTATATAGCCATAGGGGGATACAGGGCCTTGGCGAAGGCCCTCTTTCAGATGTCCCCTGAGGAGATCATCGAGGAGGTGAAGCGATCTGGGCTGAGGGGCCGCGGCGGAGGGGGCTTCCCCACAGGCCGCAAATGGGAGAGCTGCCGGCATGCCCACGGGGAGCCCAAGTACGTGATCTGCAACGCCGACGAGGGAGACCCCGGGGCCTACATGGACCGAAGCCTCCTCGAGGGAAACCCCCACAGCGTGCTCGAAGGGATGATCATCGGGGCCTACGCCATAGGGGCCCATGAGGGATACGTCTACGTCCGCAACGAGTACCCCCTGGCCGTCCAAAACATCACCACCGCCATCGAGCAGGCTGAGGCCTATGGACTGCTGGGGGACGACATCCTCGGCTCGGGCTTCTCTTTCAGGGTGAAGGTGGCAAGGGGCGGCGGGGCCTTCGTCTGCGGGGAATCCACGGCCCTCATGGCCTCCATCGAGGGCAAACCCGGCGAGCCCCGGGCCAAGTACATCCACACCGTGGAGAGCGGCCTCTGGGGCAAGCCCTCGAACCTCAACAACGTGGAGACCTGGGCCAACGTGCCCCTGATCATCAACCGCGGGGCGGATTGGTACAGCCAGATAGGGACCGAGGGGAGCAAGGGGACCAAGATCTTCTCCCTGGTGGGCAAGATCAACAACACGGGCCTCATCGAGGTCCCCATGGGGATGACCCTGAGGGAGATCATCTACGAGATAGGAGAGGGCATCCCCGGGGGCAAGCGCTTCAAGGCGGTCCAGACCGGTGGACCCTCTGGGGGCTGCATCCCGGAGGAGCACTTGGATCTGCCCGTGGATTTCGACGCCTTGACGGCGGTCGGCTCCATGATGGGCTCAGGCGGCATGATCGTGATGGACGAGTCGACCTGCATGGTCGATGTGGCCAAGTACTTCGTCAGGTTCCTCGAGGACGAATCCTGCGGCAAGTGTGTGCCCTGCCGGGAGGGTCTGAAGCACATGCGCACGATCTTGGAGCGGATCACCGAAGGGAAGGGCCGGGAGGAGGACTTGGAGGTGCTCGAAGAGATCTGTGAGGCCTTGAAGGACGGCTCCCTCTGTGCCCTGGGGACCACGGCCCCCAACCCGGTCTTGACCACCCTCAGGTACTTCAGGGACGAGTACGAGGCCCACATAAGGGAGAAGCGCTGCCCCGCTGGGGTCTGCGTACCCCTGATAACCTACTACATAGACGAAGAGGCCTGTACCGGCTGCGGCCGCTGCCTGCGCGTGTGTCCGGCCGAGGCCATAAGCGGCGAGAAGAAGGAGCCCCATCGGATAGACCCCGAAAAGTGCATCAAGTGCGGCTCCTGCCGCGAGGTGTGCAGATTCGACGCAGTAAAGGTGAAATGAGATGGTCGAGCTCACCATAGACGGCAAGAGGGTTGAGGCCGAGGAGGGCCGTACCATCCTGGAGGTGGCCCGCCAGATCGGCGTGGAGATCCCCACCCTCTGTTGGAGCGAGGGGATATCGCCTTACGGGGCCTGCAGGCTCTGCATGGTGGAGGTCGAGGAAGGCGGCAGGAGACGGCTTGTGGCCTCTTGCATCTACCAGGTCAAGGACGGCCTGGTGGTGGAGACCGCCACAGAGAGGGTTCAGAGGGTCCGCCGCATGGTGATGGAGATGCTGCTGGCCCGCTGCCCCCGCTCTGAGGCGGTGAGGAAGATGGCCAGGGAGCTGGGCGTGGAGGCCACGAGGCTCGAGGAACGCCCTCCGGAGGAGGACGAAGGTTGCATCCTCTGTGGCCTCTGCGTGAGGGCCTGCCGGGAGGTGGTCGGGCTCAACGCCATCGGCTTCGCCTTCCGGGGCTCTAAGAGGATGGTGGCACCTCCCTTCGATGAACCCCCGACCCTCTGCATCGGCTGTGGCACTTGTGCCTATGTGTGTCCCACAGGCTGCATCCCCTTCGAGGACAAAGGGGACAAGAGGATCATCTGGAATCGGGAGTTCGAGATGCAGAAGTGCAGGGTCTGCGGGACCTACTTCGCCCCTGTGGCTCAGTTGGCCTACATCTCCCAGAAGACCGGTCTGCCCCTCGACTACCTCGAGGTCTGCCCCGACTGTCGAAAATAGCCTCAGCAGAGACGGCGGCAAACCTCTACGACCAGCCCGTAGAGGGCGTCCAGTTGCATGTGCTCGGAGGCCGTCGCGTCCAGCAACACGTTCATCCGCGGGGGGAACTCCTCATCGCCCCGCCACAGCACGAAGAGGAGGGGGATGCGGGGGAGGGCCAAGAACTTGAGGCTCGCATCCCCGAAGGCCTCCCTCTCAGCGCCTAAGGAGGCCCCCTTGCGGAGGAAGCCCTTGGGATCATGACCGTAGCGCTCAAGGATCGGCTCTACGGGGAAGGTGTGACTCGCAGAGAATCCCCTCCCACCCTTCAGGTCCTTGGGGAGGACCCACCTCCCCCTGGGAGGGATCTCCTTGGCCCCTATGAGGTAGTTGATCACCGCCACCTTGAGCTCAGGGGACGGCTCAGACCTCCCCTGCACGGGGAGGAACGTCCGTCCCTGGGGGTCCACAGCGTAAAGCTCCCTGAGGAAGCTCACCCGATAGGCACCCCCTTCGAAACCCACCAGGGCCCTCCGGCAGACCTCTTCAGGGTCGAGCTCGGAGAGCCGCTCCCAGAGGCTCGGATGGAGAAAGTGGATCGGTTCGGTCATAGTCCCACCTCCTTACCTCAACCCCTGAAGCTCGACCGCCTCCGTCCCCTTAGACAGGATCAGAACCTTGAAGGTATCGCCCATCCCCCCGGGCAGGATCAGCCGCTTGGCCTGAAGGCGCTCCCTCAGTTTGCCCTCCCCCTCGAGCCCTTCGAAGATCCCCAAGGCCTGCAGAAAACGGCCCTGGGTGGTGAGGCCGAGGACCCGAAGGCCCAGCTCCTCCGCCTTCCTGATGATCGCTGTGAAGTTCACATGGGCGGTGAGGTCGTCGAGGCCCGGCTCCGAATAGAAGTCGGTGTGGGTGCGGTGGCCCCGGTAGGCGAGAAGGGTCCCCCGGGGGTAGAGTTCGGAGAGCAACGTCTCGGCCCGATGGCCGTAATCGATGATCACGATGAAGCCTTCGGAGAGCCTCTCGGCTGCCTCCTGGAGCCACTTCAAGGCGGAAAGCCCCACCTCGGCCTCACAACCCTCAGGCGGCACGCGGCCAAGCCATCGGAAGTACTCCTCAACCTCCTCGGAGGGCTCCCCGAGGAGCTCGAAGAGCTCGCCGTCCTTGAGGCCGACGTAGATCTCCTTCAGGCCCCTCTGGGCCCTCACCCGGTGGACGGGGAGCGAGTCGAGGAGCTCGTTCGAGAAGATGCAGCCCCTTATCCCCTCCAGTTCCTCCCACCGCGGCCAGGAGACCTTGCCCTCGAAGCCCTTGAGGCGATCCCGCTGTAAGGCCACCATAAAGGGATTGACCTCTACGGAGAGGTAGATCAGTCTGCGGTAAAACCCCAGCTCCCTCTCCCTCAGGTAACCCAAGATGTCCTCCGCCAGGTACCCCTCGCCCCCTCCCACCTCCACCACCTGGAACTCCCCTCCGATCCATCGTCCCATCTGGAACAGTTGCCGCGCCACCATCTGGCCGAAGAGGGGGCTGACGGTGGGGTTGGTGTAGTAATCGCCCCCCTTGCCCCGTCTCGGCTGTGGGGCCATGTAGTAACCGTACCGAGGGTGGTAGAGGCAGAGCTCCATGTAGCGGGCGAAGGTGATGGGGCCCCCTCGGGAGATCTCCTGGGCTATGATCTCCTTGAGCATCTAAGCGAGCAACGACCTCAGGGTGCTGAGGTTCACCCGGTCCCAGTCCTCCCCCTCAGAGGTCTGGCCCTTGGGGGTCTCGATGATGAAGGGGAGGGTGGCGAAGCGCTCATCGTTGAGCAATCGTTCAAAGGCCTCAAGACCGATCTCCCCCCGGCCTATGTGCTCGTGGCGGTCTATCCTCGAACCACAGGGGGCCTTGGAGTCGTTGAGGTGGATCACCTTCAGGCGCTCAAGGCCCAGCACCTCGTCCAACTCCTCAAAGGTCCTGCGGTAGCCCTCCTCGGAGGACAGGTCGTAGCCAGCGGCGAAGGCGTGACAGGTGTCAAAGCAGATCCCCACCCGGTGATCCTCCTCCAGCATCTCGATGACACGGGCCAGTTGCCCGAAGCTCCAACCGAGGCTTGACTCTTGGCCCGCCGTGGTCTCCAGGAGGATCATCACCCCGAGGTCTGGCCCTCGCTGATGGATCAGGTTTATGGCCCGGGCGATGCGGTACAGACCCTCTTCTTCGCCCGAGCCCAGGTGGGCGCCGGGGTGCATCACCAGGTAGGGGACCCTTAGGGCGGAGGCCCTCTCGAGCTCCTCCCAGAGGGCTTCGATGCTCTTGGAGTAGACCTCCTCCTTGGGGGAGGCGAGGTTGATGAGGTAGGTGTCGTGAGCTACCACGGGATCGATGCCCGTGGCCTCCTTGACCTTCAGGAATTCTTCGATCTCCTCCCCTTTGAGGGGCTTAGCCCTCCAGGAGCGGGCGTTCTTGGTGAAGATCTGGATGGTGTCACAACCCAGGGCCTTTCCCCTCTCGAGGGCCCTCCAGATCCCCCCACCGATGGACATGTGGGCCCCAAGCCTCCTCATCTCAGCCCTTCCATGACCTCCTTCAGCACCCCCTCGATGGTGGAGCGGATCTCTTGGAGCCTCGACGGGGAGGAGGCCTCGAAGCGCAAGACCAGCACGGGCTGGGTGTTGGAGGCCCTCACCAGGCCCCATCCGTCGGGGAACTTCACCCTGACGCCGTCCACGTCTATGATCTCGTATTGCTCCTTGAGCCTCTCCTTTACCCGATCCACCACGTGGAACTTGACCTCATCCGGGCATCCCATCCTGATCTCGGGGGTGACGTAGGTACGTGGGACCCCCTCCAGGAGCTCCGAGACCCGCTTCCCGGTCTTTCCCATGATCTCCAAGAGGCGACAGGAGGCGTAGATGGCGTCGTCGTAGCCGAAGTAGCGGTCGGCGAAGAACATGTGGCCCGACATCTCCCCGGCCAGCAGCGCCCCCTCCTTCCGCATCTTGTCCTTTATCAAGGAATGGCCCGTCTTCCACATGATGGCCCTGCCGCCCAACCGTTCTATCTCGTCGTAGAGCACCTGGGAGCACTTCACCTCCGCGATGAAGGTACCTCCACCCCGCTCCGAGATGATGTCCTTGGCGAAGATGATCATGAGCCTGTCGCCCCAGATGATCTTCCCCCGCTCGTCTATCACCCCAATACGGTCGCCATCGCCGTCATAGCCGATGCCGACATCAGCGCCCATCTCCCGGACCTTGGCGATGAGGTCCTGAAGGTAGGCCTCCACCGTAGGGTCGGGGTGGTGATGGGGGAAGTGGCCGTCCATCTCGCAGTAAAGCTCTATCACCTCACAGCCCAGTTCCCTCATGATGGGAGCAGCCACCACCCCTGCTGTACCGTTTCCAGCGTCTATCACCACGCGTAGCTTTCGGCCAACTCGGATCTGCTCCAGGACGAAGCGGCGGTAGTCCACGACGATGTCGTACTCCGAGAGCCTGCCCTCCCCCTTGGCGTAATCGCCCCTTTCGGCTATCTCCCTTACCTTCTGGATCTCCGGGCCGTAGATGGCGTCTTTGCCTACGCATACCTTGAAGCCGTTGAACTCAGGCGGGTTGTGGCTCCCGGTGATCATCACGCCGCCCTCTGTCCCGAGCTTCACGATGGAGAAGTAGAGCAAAGGGGTGGGGCAGATGCCCAAATCGATCACCTCCATCCCACACGCCAGTAGCCCCTCGAGCAACGCGTCGTGAAAGGACTCCGAGGAGAGTCGGCAATCCCTCCCCAGGGTGATCCTCCTCAGCCCCCTTCGGGCGTAGTAGGTACCTATGGCCAAGCCCAACTCCTTGACGGTCTCCTCCGTCAGGTCTTCCCCGACAATCCCTCTGATGTCGTACTCCCGGAAGATCCTCGGGTTCATCTCCATGGACCACCTCCTGGCAATCCTAATAATGGGGGAGGTCTTCCTTCGTAAAGGCGGTGAGCTCCCGAAGGTTGGAGGCGAGGGTGCAGAGGAAGCTCTCCAGGGAGTCTCCACAACCGGATGGAGACCCTTTGTACTTGTCCCTGGCATAGCCCTCCAGGATCTGGAGCAGAACCTTGGCCTCCTCCAGGCTCAGCTCTATCACCACGGGGAAGAGTTTCCCCTCCCCTTCATAGATCACGTTCATCGAGCTCCTCCCTCATCCTTCTTATTCGGATCTCCTTCAAGGTCTCTTCAAACCGCCTCCTGACGAGGCGTTCGGGGAACTTCTCGTGTTCGATGTAGGGCAGGGCGTTCTCCTCAAAGTAGGCCAGCAGATCCCCCTTCACCTGTTCCACCTCCCCCTCGGGGACCCCCATCTTGGTCAGCTCCCTCCGATACTGGACCTTCTCCCCCAGTTCCTTGAGGGCCTCCTCCGCCAGGGGATCCTCCAGCAGCCCTTCAAGGTAGAGGTGCTCCACCTCCACCTCCCCCCTGACCACCACCCTGGCGTTCCAATACCCTCCGTAGTAATCCCGGCTCTCGTCCAAGGCCTCCAACTCCAACCCGTTCCTCAGGACCCAACGACGGATCACTGTGGTCATCCTTCGAGGTCCAAGATCATGGCCAACTCATCGCAGTTGGGGAACTTGACACAGCGGAGGCAATCCCCCCAGATCTTTTGGGGCAGAGAGGCCTTGTCCACCTGGCGGAAGCCGAACTTCTCGAAGTAATCGGGGATGTAGGTCAGCAAGAAGACCCTCCTCACCTCCAGCTGTCGGGCCTCCTCAAGGCATGCCTCTACCAATCCCCTCCCGACGCCCTTCCCCCTGGCCTCCTCGGACACCGCCAAGGACCTTATCTCCGCCAGGTCCTCCCAGCAGATATGCAGCGCACAGACCCCGAGGACCCTCCCTCCGTCCACGAAGAGGAAGAAATCCCTGAGGTTATCGTAGATCTCCCCCAAAGGACGGGAGAGCAGAAGCCCCTCTTTCGCATAGGTGTTTATCAGGCGCTGGATGGCCCGCGCCTCCCCGACCTTCGCCTTCCTGATCACCGCCTCTCTCCTGCCCCTTTGAGCATCTGTTCCACATGTTTCAAGGTCGCCTCGGTCACCTTCGTACCGGCGAACATGCGGGCGATCTCCCTCTTGCGTTCCTCCCCATGCAAGGGCTCAACAGCCGTCACGGTCCTCCCCTCTCTTACAAACTTCCTGACCCTCAGGTGGTGATGGGCCTGGGAGGCGATCTGGGGCAGGTGGGTCACACAGATGACCTGATGGAACTGGGCCAACTCCCTCAGTCTCTGCCCCACCGTCTCCGCCGCCACGCCTCCGATGCCGGCGTCGATCTCGTCGAAGACGAGGGTCTGGCCCTCCCGCTGACGGCTCGAGACCCCCTTCAGGGCGAGCATCACCCGCGAGAGCTCACCCCCTGAGGCTATGGAGGCCAAGGGCTTGGGCTCCTCCCCTGGGTTGGCCGAAAAGAGGAACTCCCCCTCCTCGGCCCCTCGCGGTCCCAGGGAGATGTCCCCCACCTGAAGGGCCTCCTTGCCCACGGGTTTCAAGGCCACGATGAAGCGCGCCTCCGGCATCCCAAGCCCCTTGAGCTCCTCTTCCATGGCCCTTTGAAGGGCCTCGGCTGCCTCAGCGCGCCCCTCCGAAAGCCGGATGGCCAACTCGCGGAGCTCTCCCTCCACCTCTCGGAGCCGCTTCCTCCCCTCCGAGATCGCGCCTCCTAAGTCTTCGGCTGAACGGAGCTCCGCCTTGAGTCCCTTCAGCACCTCAAGGAGCCCCTCCACATCCTTCGTCCCGTGCTTCCGCTTCAGCCGTCCGATCAGGGCAAGCCTCGCCTCCATCTCCTCCAATCTGCCGGGGTCATGGTCAAGCCTTGAGGCATAGCCCTTCATGTCGCGGCAGAGCTCCTCCAGGAGGAGGCGGACCTCCTCAAGGCTTGACCTCCAGCGGGAGAAGGCCTCATCCAAGGAGGCAATCCGGCCCAGGGCCGCGACGGCGCCAGCCAACCCCTCGATGATGGACCCCTCCCCTGAGTAGAGGCTTGCCTCGACTCCCTCCAGGACCTCGAGCACCTGCTGCCGTTTGGCCAGCAACTGCCGCTCCTGAAGGAGGCGCTCCTCTTCTTCAGGGTCCAAGGAGGCTTCCTCCAGCTCCCTCACCTGGTAGGTCAAGAAGTCCCGCCTCTGTTCGGCCTCTGCCCTTCTCCGCTCGAGCTCGGCCAGCTCTCCCATGATCTTGCGGAGCTGAGCGAAGAGGTCCTGATAGCGCCTCCGTAAGGGGAGGAGGGCCCCAAATTGGTCCAAGAGCTCCAAGTGTTGCTCAGGCCTCCGCAGCAGATAGTGCTGTTGCTGTCCATAGATGTCCAGCAGCCCCTCGGCAAGGGAGGAGAGGCCTTGAAGGGTCGCCAGCTCCCCGTTGATGAGGGCCCTCCCCCTGCCCTTGGAGCTGATCACCCTCTTGAGGAGGACCTCCTCCCCCACCTTCTCCCGCAGGGGGCTCTCCGAGAGGTCGAAGAGGGCCTCCACCGACCCCTCCTCCGCCCCGGTCCTCAGGAGCCCTTCGGGGGGTTTCCCCCCCAGGAGGAGGTTTAAGGCGTTGACCACGATCGACTTGCCCACCCCGGTCTCCCCGGTCAAGACGTTGAAGCCCGGATGAAGGGATATGGTGAGCTCGTCGATGATGGCCAGGTTCTCTATCCTCAGCGCTACGAGCAAGGCCCCTTCTTCACCCCCTCGGGGGAAGGGGAAAGGTCCCCTCCCCACCTCAGCTTGGTCCTCAGGAGCTCGAAGTAGCCTCGGAAGGGGGACCTTATCAGGAGCACTTCGCCCTCGGCCTTCTCCACCTCCACACGGGCCCCCTGGGGGATCCTGAGGCCCACCTGTCCGTCCAGGGTGAGGTAGACCTCTTCCCCCTCCGAGAGCAGCTTCACGGTGATCTTGGACCCCTCTGGGACCAAAAGGGGACGGTTGGTTAGAGTATGAGGACAGATGGGGACGATGATGATGGCCGGTAAGGTCGGGTGGACGATGGGCCCCCCGGCGGCGAGACAATAGGCGGTGGAGCCGGTGGGGGTAGAAATGATGAGGCCGTCGGCCCTGAAGGTCGTCAGGTACTGGCCGTCCACCTCGGCCTTCAAGGTGATCATCCTGGCCAAGGCCCCTTTGTTGATGACCACGTCGTTGAGCACTGTAAATTCCTCAGGAGGGGACTTGTAGAGGACGGCCCTCAAGGTCATCCGCCTCTCCACCTCGAACTCCCCCCCCAAGATCCTTTCCATGGCCGGGTAGAGCTCTTCGTAGGGGATGACGGTCAGAAAACCGAGCCCTCCGAGGTTGACCCCTAGGATGGGTATGGGCCTACCGGCCACCTTTCTGGCTGCGGCCAGGATGGTGCCGTCGCCTCCCAAAACCACGATCATCTCGACGGTCTGGCGGAAGTCCCCGTCGGAGAGACCGGGCAGCCCCGAGGCCTCCGCCACCTCCTCCTCCACGAAGACCTCCACCCCTCGCTCGAGGAGCCAGCCGCCGAGCTTCTTCAGGGCCCGAAGGGCCTCCGGGCGATTGCGTTTGGCGACTATGCCGACGCGCTTCACGGGGCGAAAATATCACGCGGCCTCGAAGATTGTCAACGAAGGGCCCCTTCCGGTGGAAATCCACGGGCCTTTCGCGTAATATCCTTTAAGGCCCATCCGGGATCAGAGGGGAAAGGATGGATCTCCGCCTAAAGGAGAGGTTCTTGGGGCTTTGGGAAAGGTACTTCGACGGGGCCGAGCTCCCCATCGTCTTCTATTACACCGATGGAGACGGTGGAGCCGAGAAGGAGACAACCCCTTCGGGGCACAGGTGTGTCCTCTCCTCCCTGGTCAAGGTGAGGAGGGGGAAGGCCCTCTATCTCGACAGGGGCTCGGTGGGGTGCCATGGGGGGCGCCGTTACTTGGGCTTCTCTCAGAGGATCATGCCCAAGTTTGAGTACTTCCTCTCCTGCGGCATCCCCGGGGAGATGGAAGGAGAACGCTACAAGAAATCCCCCGAACTGGTCAAGGAGCTGATGTCACGGATGCCCCGGTTTCGGGCCCCAAAGCGCAGGATAGTGTTTAAGCGCTGGGACGCCTTGAGGGAGGAGGATGAACCTTCGGTGGTCATCTTCTTCGCCAAGCCTGACGTCCTGTCCGGACTCTTCACCTTGGCCAATTACGACGAGGTGGACCAACACGTGGTGGTGGCCCCCTTCGGGGCGGGATGTGCCACCATAGTGCAGTACCCCTATCTGGAGAGCCTCTCCCCCAATCCCCGGTGCATAATAGGCATGTTCGACGTATCCGCTCGGCCCTTCGTCCCCCCTGGAACCTTGACCTTCGCCGTCAGCATGGGGAAGTTCGAGAGGATGGTGCAGAACATGGACGAGAGCTTCCTCATCACGCCTTCCTGGGAGAGGATCAGGAAGCGGCTCCAGAGCCCTTGACGGAAACCTTGCCCCGTCCCCCCTCAGCCGACCTTCAGCACCCTCTTGATGGCCGAAAGGGCCGCATCTATGTCCCGATCGGCGACGTCCTTGTGCGTGACGGCACGGACCCGCCCGCCCTCAATGGGCAACATGAGGACGCCCTCTTCTCGGAGGCGGGCGGTGAACTCCTGAGGGCTCATGCGAGGGTGATGGAACTCGAAGATCACGATGTTGGTCCTCACCCTTTCGGGGTCTATCCCGATGCCTGCAAACTCCGCCAGGCCCTCGGCCAAGCGACGGGCCTTGGCGTGGTCTTCGGCTAAGCGGTCCACCATCTTGGTGAGGGCTACGATGCCGGCAGCGGCCAGCACCCCGGCCTGCCTCATTCCACCCCCCACCATCTTGCGCATCCGGCGGGCCTCGGCGATGAAGTCGGCGCTGCCCGAGACCATCGAACCCACCGGGGCGGAGAGGCCCTTGGAGAGGCAGAACATCACCGAATCCACGTCCTTCACGAACTCCTTCACATCCACCCCCAGGGCTATGGCAGCGTTGAAGACGCGGGCACCGTCAAGGTGTACCTTGAGGCCGTGGCTATGGGCCAGCTCCGCCACCTGCCGTGTGTACTGGGGGGTGAGGACGGCTCCGCCGCAACGGTTCTGCGTGTTCTCCAGACATATCAAGCGGGTGCGAGGGAAGTGGATGTTATCGGGACGGATGGCGGCCTCGAGGTCTTCGACGGCCAGGGTCCCATCGGGCTGGTTGGGGACGGGGCGCGGGTGGATGCCACCCAGGGCGGCCATCCCGCCCACCTCGTAGAGGAAGGTGTGCGACCGATCCCCCAGGATCACCTCATCGCCTCGGCCACAGTGGGCCAAGAGGCTCACCAGGTTCCCCATGGTGCCGCTGGCGACAAAGAGGGCCGCCTCCTTGCCCATCCTCTCAGCGGCCATCTCCTCGAGGCGCCTCACGGTGGGGTCCTCCCCGAAGACGTCATCGCCCACCTCGGCCCTGTACATCGCCTCCCGCATCTCCTGGGTGGGCGATGTCACGGTGTCGCTGCGCAGGTCGATCATCTCCTCCCTCCTCAAGGATGTGAGGATGGTTTGAAAACTACCACTGCGCAAGGGGATGTGCAAGGAGCTGGACTTCCTCATACATCCGGGAAGGCCTTGTGTGGGTTTCGCTTGACGCTGTCTCGAGCATTGGCTATCATCGAGCAAAACCAAGCAAAGGAGGGGGACCATGGGAAAGGGATGGAGGATCTGTTTGGCCCTTTTGGTGGCTATGGTTTTACTGCTGTCGCTCTCTATCTGCCCGAGCGACGCAGCTGAGAAGAAGACCACCTCCCTGATCATCGCCACAGCCACAACAGGCGGTACTTACTACCCCATGGGCGTGGGGATGGCCTCTCTTTGGACCATCAGACTGGTGAAGAAGCACGGCATCCAGGTCCAGGCCATCACCTCTGCTGGTTCGGGTGAGAACGTCAACATGCTCCGGGGCAAGGAGGTGGACCTGGCCATCTTGCAGGGGCTCTTCGGCAAGATGGCCTGGAACGGCATCGGCATCTACAAGGGCAAGGCTTACAAGGAGCTCCGTTCCATCACCATGCTTTGGCCCAACGTGGAACACTTCGTAATCTTCAAGAGCAAGGTGAAGACGGGCACCGTCACCGACATAAAGGGGCTTCGGTTCTCCATCGGCAGGGCCGGAAGCGGCACGGAGCGCTCCGGGCTCACCATCATGAGGGGCCTGGGGATGTCCATCAAGGACATCAAGCCCGAATACCTCGGTTACTTTGAGTCTGCAAAGGCCATGAAGGACAGGAGGATTGACGGAGCGAACCTCTGCGCCGGCCCTCCAGTGGCCGCTGTGACGGACATCTTCGCCGTCCTCGGCAAAGAGGTGGTCATCCTCGAGTTCACCGACCAGCAACTGAAGCAGATCAACTCCAGAACCGCTTATCCAGGGTTCCGTTACATCATTCCGGCCAACACTTATCCCCATCAGGACAAGCCGGTCCGCTCCATCGCCCAGCCTAACTTCCTCGCGGTGAGGGCCGATCTGGACGAAGAGGTGATCTACCTCCTCACCAAGACCCTCTTCGAAAACCCCGGATATCTCAAGAACGTCCACAAGATGGGGGCCTTCATCAGGCTGGAGAACGCCCTGAGCGGACTGCCGGCACCGCTCCACCCTGGGGCCTACAAGTACTACAAAGAGAAGGGCCTGAGCATCCCCTCCAACCTCGTCCCCCCCGAGGTCAAGTAGGACCTGAGGAAGGGGGCCTCTGGCCCCCTTCCTTTTGTGGAGGGAGGCCTTGAGGGCTGAGGACACAGGAGAGGTAAGGGTCGCCTTCCGCGAACTATGGGGGTCGTGGAAGAAGGTGGCCTACGCCCTGGGGATCTTCTGCTCCCTCTTCCACCTTTGGGTCAACACCATCGGGGTGATGCCGGGAATATACCGCAATGCGGTCCACTTCGGCTTCATCATGACCCTCACCTTCCTCTTCTTCCCTATGTCGAAGAAAGACCCCAGGAGAGGATTTCGCCTTGACCTCCTGCTGGCCCTTTTGGCATGCGCTGCGGCGCTGTACATCTTGCTCTTCGAGGAGGAGCTGCATCTGGAAAGGGGCTCTGTGCCCATCTTGAGGGACTACATCTTCGCGGCCCTGGCCATTGTGATCCTTTTGGCAGGGACCCACAGGGCAGCAGGGTGGATCATCCCGGTGCTCTCCATGGTATTCCTTGCCTACGCCCTCTTCCTCGGTGAGCTAATCCCTGGGCTCTTTCATTACCGGGGGGTCAAGTTGGGGAGGTTACTTTACAGACTATATCTGACCGATGAAGGAATGTTCGGTATAGTCTGTACGGTCTCTGCCACCTACGTCTACCTCTTCATACTCTTCGGGGCCTTCCTGCTGAAATCCGGAGCGGGGGACTTCATCATCAAGTTGGCCCAAGCCCTCACGGGTCGACGCATCGGCGGCCCCGCCAAGATGGCGGTGGTGGCCAGTGGGTTCATGGGGTCAGTCTCGGGGAGCGCCGTGGCCAACACCGTGGCCACCGGCTCCTTCACCATCCCCCTGATGAAGGAGATGGGCTACCGGCCTGCCTTCGCTGGGGCAGTGGAAGCGGCGGCCTCAACGGGGGGCCAGCTCATGCCCCCCATCATGGGCGCAGGGGCCTTCATCATGGCCCAGTGGACGGGGATACCCTACCTGAAGATCATCGCCGTCTCGGTGATCCCGGCCATCATGTACTTCCTATCGGTGGGTTTCTTCGTCCACATTGAGGCCCTCAAACTGGGGTTGCGCCCCCTGAGCAAGGAGGAGATCCCGGAGCTGAAAAGGGTGATGAAGGAAGGGGCGAACTTCCTCATCCCCGTGGCCCTTTTGGTGATCCTCCTGATCAAGGGTTTCACCCCCACTTATGCCGCCTGCGTGGGGATCGGCTCCATCGTCGTCATGAGCTGGTTCCGCAAGGAGACGCGGATGGGCCCGAAGGAGATCCTCGACGCCCTCTACATGGGGGCGCGGAACAGCATCTCGACCGCAGCGATCCTCATCTGCACCGGCATCGTGATCGGGATCGTGGGCATTACGGCGGTAGGGGTGAAGTTCTCCGGCATGGTCGTGGACCTCTCCGGAGGCCACCTCTTCTGGGCCATCGTCCTGGTGATGCTGGCCTCCTTGGTCCTCGGGATGGGCCTACCGGTGACCGCTTCCTACATCTTCCTGGCGGTGCTTGCCGCCCCCGCCCTAAAGCAGTTGGGCGTATCGCTGTTGGCCGCCCACATGATCATCTTCTGGTACAGCCAGGACGCCAACGTCACCCCTCCGGTCTGCCTGGCCGCTTACAGCGCCGCCGGGATCGCCAGCTCCAAGCCGATGCAAACGGGCTTCCTGGCTTGGAAACTGGCCAAGGGCCTTTACATCATCCCCTTCCTCTTCGCCTATACGCCGCTGCTCTTCGAAGGGCCGACCCTTCAAGTCTTGACCACAGCGGTGAGCGCCACCTTCGGGCTCTTCGCCTTCACCGTCCTCACCGAGGGCTTCTTCCTCAGGAAGCTGAGGCCATGGGAAGGGGCCTTGGCGGCAGCGGCCACCCTGGGGCTCCTCTGGCCCGAGGAGGTCCCTAGGGTCCTCGGCTTCTGCCTGCTGGCCCTCCTTTGGGTCCTGCAGAGACGGGGCTCCCCAAGGGCCTATGAGACCTAAGGTAGTCGTAATCCTCGGCCCTACAGCTACGGGAAAGAGCACCCTGGCCCTGGAATTGGCCCGATCCTTCCGAGGGGAGATCATCAGCGCCGACTCCATGCAGGTCTACCGCCTGATGGACATCGGCACCGCCAAACCCCCCCCGGAGGTGAGAAGGGAGGTACCCCACCATTTGATAGATGTGGTCTGGCCCGATGAAGACTTCAGCGCAGGGCTCTTCCGCCGATATGCGGGAGAGGCCATAAGCGAGATCGTCGCCAGGGGCAAGGTGCCCATAGTGGCAGGAGGGACGGGGCTCTACATCAAGGCCCTCACCGAAGGACTTGTGGAGGGGGTGGAGGGGAACCCAGAGGTGAGGAGGCGGCTGAAGGAGGAGGCGGAGCGCGTAGGGCCCAGAGGCCTGTGGGAGAGGTTACGTGAGGTGGACCCCCAAAGCGCCGCAAGGGTGCACCCCCACGACCTCTACAGGACCTTGCGAGCCCTGGAGATCTACCACTGTGCCGGCACCCCTGCCTCCGCCCTAAGGGAACGCCACCGCTTCTCCGAACGGCCCTATGAGACGTTGAAGATAGGCCTTTGGAGGCCGCGAGAGGCGCTCTACCGCAGGATTGATCAAAGGGTGGAGGAGATGATAAAAGGGGGGTTGAGGGACGAGGTAAAGGGGCTCCTGGAGCGGGGTTACAGCCCCGAGCTCAAAAGTATGCGTTCTATTGGCTACAGACAGATGGTGGAACACCTCCAGGGGGCCTACCCCTTGGAGGAGGCATCGAGGAGGATGAAGCGCGACACCCGCCGTTTCGCCAAGCGGCAGATGACTTGGTTCAAGAGGGACCCGGAGATCCACTGGCTCAGCTATCCGGAGGAAAGGGATCGGATCATGGGGCTCGTGGCCGATTTCTTGACCCGAGCACCCACCGAACAGGAGGGGGCGGATGGAGGAAAAACAGAGGAAACCCATTAAACTGCAGGAAGCCTTCCTCAACAGGATGAGGAAGGAGCGGAGGTGGGTGGCCGTGGGGCTGCTCTCGGGGGAGAGGCTCTTCGGCAACATCGCCGCCTTCGACAACTACTGTATCCACTTGAGGGGATACGGTGACGAAGAGCACCTGATCTACAAGCACGCCATAACCTCCATAACCCCTAGCCCCGAAGAAGGAGGCTGAATGGCCGAGCTGAAGCGGGTGATCGAGGCACTGCTCTTCGTCCACGCCCGCCCCTTGGGCTTGAAGGAGATGGTGGAGCTGCTGCCGGAGTGGAAGAGGGCGGAGATAGAGGAGGCGGCAGAGGAACTCATCAGGGAGTACGAGGAGAGGGGCTCCTCCTTTAGGGTGGAGAGGGTGGCAGAGGGTTATCAGTTCCGCACGAGGGTGGAGTACGCCCCCTGGATCAGGAGGCTGAAGAAGGTCCGTCCCATAAGGCTCTCGAGGGCGGCGCTTGAGGCCTTGGCCATAGTGGCCTACCGACAGCCGGTCAGCAGGGCCGAGATCGAGGAGATAAGGGGGGTCGACTCCGGCTGGGTGATCGGTTCCCTCATGGATAAGGGCCTGATAAGGCCGGTGGGCAGGAAGAGCACCCCTGGGAGACCCCTCCTTTACGGCACCACCAAGCAGTTCCTCGAGGTCTTCGGCCTCAAACACCTCAAAGACCTCCCCACCTTGAAGGAGGTGGAGTCCCTCCAGAAGGGGTGATGGCCCTCCAAAGGCTCCAGAAGATCTTCGCAGAGCGAGGGGTAGCCTCCAGGCGCAAGGTAGAGGACCTCATACGCGAAGGGAGGATAACGGTCAACGGCCAAGTGGCCCAGCTCGGTGCCAAGGCCGACCCCGAGAGGGACGACATCCGCCTCGACGGCCGTCCCCTACCCCCTCCGCCGCCCAAGCGCTACTTGCTGCTGTACAAACCCAGGGGGGTCATCACCTCCCTTCACGACCCCCGGGGGAGGCCCACCGTGAGGGATCTGCTCCGAGGGGTCAAGGAACGTGTCTTCCCCGTAGGGAGGCTCGACTGGGACTCCGAGGGGCTGCTGCTGCTCACCAACGACGGAGAGCTGGCGGCCAAGATGACCCACCCCCGCTATCAGGTGCCAAGGCGGTATCTGGTCAAGGTGAAGGGGGCCATGAGGGAAGGGGAGCTACAACGACTGAGGCAGGGGGGCATACCCCTGGAGGATGGCCCAAGCCCCCCCATGGAGGTCCGCAAACTGAAGGAGTTGAAGGAGGGGTGCTGGTTGGGGGTGACCTTGCGGGAGGGGCGGAACAGGGTCCTCAGGAGGACCTTGGCGGCCCTGGGGCACCCGGTGAGGAGGCTGAGGAGGGTGGCCTTCGGCCCCTTGAGGCTCGGCGGCCTGAGGCCGGGGCAGTACCGCCCCCTGACCCCCAGGGAGGTGAAGGAGCTGAAGAGGTGGATCAGGGCCCTAAGTTAGAGCTCAAGCGCGACCTCATGCACTCCTTGGGGTTGGCCATCCCCATAGGCTACAGCCTCCTGCCGAAGGAGACCGTGTTGCTCTGCCTCATCCCGGTCTTTTTCCTTTACGTGGGCAGCGACCTGCTCAGGCTCTTCCACAAGGGGTTCAGGCGGTTCTTCTACCGCTTCATAGGGGCCAAGTTGCTCAAGGACCGAGAGGAGAGGAACCTCATCGGCTCCTCCTATTTTCTGATCGGTTCGGTCCTCACCATATTGCTCTTTGACCGTGGGGCGGCCCTTCCGGCCCTCTTCATAGCGGTACTGGCAGACATCGCCGCATCGGGGGCGGGTTCCCTCTGGGGAAGGCACCGGCTCTTCGGCTCCAAAAGCCTGGAGGGCAGCGCGGCCTTCCTCCTCACGTCTTTGGCCATCCTCCAGCTCGCCTACTCGGGCCCTTGGACCTACAAGGCCTCAGGGGCCCTCGTGGCCACCTTGGCGGAGGCCCTCCCCCTCAGGCTCGATGACAACCTCGTCGTACCCTTGGTGGCTGCAGCGGTCCTCCAGATGGGCCTTTGAGGTCAGAGGCCGTATTTGGCCAATTTGTAGCGGATGGCCCTGAAGTTCATCCCCAAGAGCTCTGCAGCCCTCTTCTTCACCCCCCCCGCCTTCTCCAGGGCCTTCCTCAGGTAGGCCTTCTCCATCTCCTCGATGATCCGTTCTAGGTCCACCCCCTCTTCGGGTATCTCCACCTCCACAGAGGGGCGGTAGGGCGAGAGAGGGGCCTCAGCCAGGTAGGAACGGATGTAGCGTTCGGTGATGAGGGGGCCCGGTTCCAGGGTTATGCAGCGCTCGAGGATGTTCTCGAGCTCCCTCACGTTACCAGGGTAGTCGTACTGCAGTAGGAGTTCCATGGCCTCCGGGGTAAAGCCTTCCATCTTCTTCCCCAGCTCCCTGCTGTACTTGGCCAGGAAGTGTTGAGCCAACAAGGGGATGTCCTCCTTGCGCTCCCTCAAAGGGGGAAGTTTGATCTGGATCACGTTCAAACGGTAATAGAGGTCCTCCCGGAACTCCTTCTTCTTCACCTTCTCCTCGAGGTTTTGGTTGGTGGCGGCTATTATCCTGAGGTCCACCTTTATATCGGAGGTACCTCCGAGCCGCTTGAACTCCCTCTCCTGGATCACCCGCAGGAGCTTGGCTTGAAGCAGCGGCGGCAAGTCCCCCACCTCGTCGAAGAAGAGGGTCCCCCCGTCTGCCACCTCCAGCATGCCCTTCTTGGTGGTGGCGGCTCCGGTGAAGGCCCCTTTCACGTAGCCGAAGAGCTCGCTCTCGAGGAGGGTCTCCGGGATGGCTGCGCAGTTCAAGGCGACAAAGGGCCTGCCCTTCCGAGGGCTGTTGTAATGGATGGCCTTGGCCACCAACTCCTTTCCCGTGCCGCTCTCCCCCACTATCAGCACGTTCACCTTGGTCTGGGAGACCTTTTCGATGAGGTCAAAGACCTGTTGCATCCGAGGGCTCTTGCCGATGATGTTCCAAAAGCGATACCGCCCCTCCACCTCCTGGCGCAGCCTCATGTTCTCCTCCCAGAGGCGGTACCTCTCCAGGGCCTTCCTTATCACCAGTTTGACCTCGTCCACCCGAAAGGGCTTGGTGACGTAGTCGTAGGCCCCCTGTTTCATGGCCTCCACCGCCCCCTCGGGAGAGCCGTAGGCGGTGATCATGATCACCAGGGTCTCGGGCTGCACCTCCTTGACCCTCCGCAGGACCTGAAAGCCGTCGATCTCGGGCATCCTCACGTCGGTCAACACCAGGTGGAAGGGTTCCTTCTCCACGAGCTCCAAGGCCTCCCATGGATCGGTGGTGGTCCTCACCTGATACCCTTCCTTCTTCAACATGATCTCGAGGAAATCACACATGCTCTTCTCGTCGTCCACCACTAAGACCCTGGCGTCCATCCCTCCCTCCTATTCACCTTCTGGACCTTAAGGGGAAGGTTCACGGTGAAGACGCTGCCCTCCCCCTTCCTGCTCCTGACCCCTATGGCCCCTCCGTGCTTCTCCACTATCTTGTGGACGATGGAGAGGCCGAGGCCCGTGCCCCTCTCCTTGGTGGTGAAGAAGGGCTCGAAGATCCTCTCCAGCTCATCCTGAGACATCCCCACCCCCGTGTCCTCCACCTTCAGGACGGCGCTCTCCCGATCCAGATCCCTGTAGAGCTCCACCCTGAGGCTCCCCCTGCCGTCCATGGCCTCTACGGCGTTGAGCAACAGGTTCCAGAGCACCTGTTGTATCTGCTGAGGGTCACAGGGGACGGTGACGTCCTCCTCGATTTCCTCTACAAGCTCGATCCCGTGACGGTACTCAGGGGAATGGAAGAAGAGCTCCAAGGTGTCCTTGACCACCTTGCTCAGGTTGACCCGTTCCCGCCGAACCTTCGGGGGCTGGGCATAGAGCAGGAAGTCGGAGATCAATCGGTTCAGGCGGTTCGACTCGGTGATGATGATGTTCATGAGGCGCTCCGTATTGGGGTTGGTGAACCCCTCGTCCTTGAAGAGCTGAATGGCCCCGCTTATGGAGGCCATAGGGTTGCGGATCTCGTGGGCGAGGCCCGCTGCCAATTGCCCCACCGCGGCCAACTTCTCGGCCCTCTTCATCGACTCCTCCAGCTCCTTCCACTGGGTCAGGTCCTGGAAGATGAAGATCCTCCCCATGGTCCTACCCAGGTGGTCCTTCATGGTGGAGACCGAAAGGCCGAGGATGAGGTCCTCCCTGCCCCGCCGATAGGGGATCTCTATGCGCTCCTTGGCCCCCCCCTTGAACTTGGGGAAGAGTTGGCTTATGGGCCTGCCGAAGAGCCCCTCCTCCTTCATCCCCAAGATCCTCTCAGCGGCCCTGTTGACGAAGGTTATCCTGTTGTTCCTGTCGGTGGTGATGAGACCGCTGGAGATGCTCTCCAGGACGTAGCGGCTGAAAGCCTCAAGCCGCCGGTAATCCTCACGGCTCCGCTGAAGCTCCCGCGAGCGGCTCCTGGACTCCTCCCACAGGAAACCGATGACGTAACCCGCCAGGAGGAAACTCAACAGGGCCAAGAGGTAACGATAGAGGAGATAGAACCCCTTATAGGAGTGGGGCAGGGCCAGATACTCGGTGTTTAGCATTATCCCATAGGCGAGGCCGCAAAGCAGCGCCGTGATCACCCCGCCCCTCCTCTCCAACAATACCCCCCCCTCGATGATCAGCAACATGTAGACGGGGAAGAAAGGGCTTCTGCCCCCACCGGTGATCCAGAGGAGCCCTGTGACCCCCACCACGTCGAGGGTCACCATGGCGTAGAGGATGAGGGGATGGGGCCACAAGGCAAAGAGGGTATCGAGGTAGAGGAGGGCCAAGAGGGCGTAGTAGATCCACCAGGGGCCCTCCCAGAAGGAAACCCCCTCCCACTGCAACATCAAGCCACCGACGAGGAAGAGAGAGAGGAGGACGAGACGATAGAGGAAGAACCTGCGCAGCCCTTGGGGCATCGCTCCTCAGAAGGCTGCGGCCATCTTGAAGATGGGGAGGTACATGGAGACCACCAATCCCCCGATGACCACCCCGAGGAAGATGATGAGGAGGGGTTCAATCATGGAGCTGAGGTTGGCCACGGCCACGTCCACCTCCTCCTCGTAGAAGTCGGCCACCTTGGTGAGCATCATGTCCAAGGCCCCCGTGGTCTCCCCCACGGAGATCATCTGGGTGACCATAAGGGGGAAGACGCCACTTCTTGCCAGGGGTTGAGAGATGGTCTCTCCCTCTTTGATCTGAGCCCTCCCCTCCCGGATGGCCTCCTCGACCACCTTGTTGCCGGTGGTGGCCGCCACTATATCGAGGGCATCGAGGATCGGCACGCCGCTCGTGATGAGGGTGGCTAAGGTACGAGCGAAGCGCGCTATGGATATCTTGCGGATCAGGATGCCGAAGATCGGGAGCTTCAAAAGGACGGCATCGATCTGCCGTTTCCCCTTCTCGGTCCGGTAGTACCTCCTGAGGAGGACGGCGGCCACGACCAGGGCCAGAAGGAGATAGGGGACGTTCGCCTTGGTGAACTTGCTCACGTTTATGACGATCTGGGTGGGAAGGGGCAGGGCCATACCCACCCCTGAGAAGAGCCTTTCGAAGACGGGGATAACGAAGACCAAAAGCACAATGGTGACGAGGATGGCAACGGTCACGATGAGGGAAGGGTAGACCAAGGCCGACCGGACCTTTCGCTTCAGGTTCTCCATCTTCTCTATGTGGGTGGCCAACCGGTTCAAGATCACATCGAGGTTGCCCGACTCCTCCCCTGCCACCACCAGGTTGACGTACAGCCGGTCGAAGGCCTTGGGGTGCCTCCTCAAGGCATCGGCGAAGGTGGACCCCCTCTCCACGTCCTCCCTCACCTTGTCGATGACCGTCCTGAAGACCTCGTTCTGCTCCTGCTTGGCCAGGATGTCGAGGGCCTGTACCAGGGGCAGCCCCGCGTCTATCATGGTGGCGAGCTGCCGGGTGAAGACGGCCACATCGCGCCGCCTCACCTTCTTCTTGAAAAAGGGGAGGCTGATGGTTATCTCCCTCCCCTTGGGGACCACGCGGGTGGGGATGATCCCCCGCCCCCTCAAGGCGGTCCGGACCGCTAACTCAGAGGCCCCCTCCATCTCCCCCCTTTGGGGGATGCCCGTTACGGTCCTCCCCTCCCAGAGGAACTTGGGCATCTCTTACCTCCGCGCAGCCCTCCTCTCCTCTGCAGAGCGCCCCGCCACCATCTGCCTGAATTCCTCAAGGTTTGGGGAGCGCTCCATGGCGTCCTTCAGCGTTATCAGGCCCCGCTGGTAGAGGGAAAGGAGGGATTGGTTCATGGTCTGCATGCCGGACTCCAACTGCCCCATCTGCATCTGGCCGTAGATCTGATGGATCTTGTTCTCCCTTATCAGGTTCCTTATGGCCGGGTTGGGCACCATTATCTCAAGGGCCAAGACCAAGCCCCTGCCGTCAGCCCTGGGCAGGAGCTGTTGGGTCAGGACCCCCTCCAGGACGAAGCTCAGCATGGTCCTTATCTGCTGCTGTTGATGAGGGGGGAAGACGTCGATGATCCTGTTGATGGTCTCCACGCAGCTGTTGGTGTGCAGTGTCGCCAGGGTCAGATGGCCCGTCTCCGCAATGGTGAGGGCGGCCTCTATCGTCTCCAGATCCCTCATCTCCCCTATCAGGACCACATCGGGGTCCTGCCTGAGGATGTGCTTAAGGGCGTCCTTGAAGCTGAAGGTGTCAGAGTACACCTCCCGCTGGTTGACGATGCAGTTCTTGTGCTGGTGGAGGTACTCTATGGGATCCTCGATGGTGATGATATGGCCGTAGCGCTCTTCGTTGATCCTGTCGATCATGGCCGCCAAGGTGGTCGATTTACCCGCCCCGGTGGGACCCGTCACCAGGATCAACCCCTTGGGTCTCCTCACCAGCTCCTCCACGATTGGCGGCAGGCCCAACTCGTGGAAGTTCCTGATCCTGTAAGGGATGGCCCTGAAGGCCCCGGCCACGCTGCCCCGCTGCACGAAGAGGTTGGCCCTGAAGCGGCTCAGACCTTTGATGCCGAAGGAGAAGTCCAGTTCGTGGTCCTCCTCGAACCTCTTCTTCTGGACATCGGTCAGCACGCTGTAGCAGAGCCTGCGGGTATCCGCCGGTGTGAGAGGCGGAAGATCCAGCGGCAGCAGCCTACCGTTGACCCTTATCTGGGGCGGGGTCCCGGTGGTGAGGTGCAGGTCCGTCGCCCCGTGCTCTATCATGATCCTCAAGAGGTCCTCAAGCTCTACCATAATCCCTCTCCCCCTTTCGTTATTCGGCTGTGACCCTGAGCACCTCTTCGATGGTGGTGATGCCCTTCTTTACCTTGATGATGCCGCTCTGCCTGAGGGACCGCATCCCGTGCTCTATGGCCACACGACGAATTTCCGTGGCAGGGGCCCTGCGCAGCACCATCTCCTTTATCTCGTCATCGACCGTCATCACCTCGAACAAGGCGATCCTGCCACGGTAACCGATGTTGTTGCAACGAGGACATCCCTTGCCCCGCCAAGCCCTGAAGCCGTTGTAGACCTCCTCTTCGGGGACCCCGAGCTCCAGCAGGGCCTCAGGGGGCACCTCCATGGCCTCCTTACAGTCGGGGCAGATGGTCCTCACGAGCCTTTGGGCCACCACCATGATCACCGAGGAGGAAACCAGGAAGGGCTCGACCCCCATGTCGAGCAACCTCGTCATGGTGCTCGGGGCATCGTTGGTGTGGAGGGTCGATAGCACCAAGTGGCCCGTAAGGGCTGCCCTTACCGCGATCTCGGCCGTCTCCAGATCCCTGATCTCGCCCACCATGATGATGTCGGGGTCCTGCCTGAGGAAGGTCCTGAGGCAGGAGGCGAAGGTGAGGCCTATGGCGTCGTGGATCTGGACCTGATTTATCCCGGGGAGGCTGAACTCTATGGGGTCCTCGGCCGTGCAAATGTTGACCGAGGTCTTATTCAACTCGGACAGCACGGAATAGAGGGTGGTGGTCTTGCCGGAACCCGTGGGACCGGTCACCAAGATCATCCCGAAGGGCTTGTGGATGGCCCTGTCGAAGCGCTCCAGGTCCTCCGGCTCAAAGCCGAGCTTGGTGAGATCGAGCTGCAACTTCGCCTTGTCCAAGAGCCTGAGGACCACCTTCTCACCGTACTGGCTGGGCATCACGGAGACGCGAAAGTCTATCTCGCGGTTGCCCATCCGGATGAGGAATCGGCCGTCCTGGGGGAGGCGTCGCTCGGCTATGTCGAGCTGTGACATGATCTTGATCCTGGAGACGATGGCGTTCTTCATCTTCAGGGGCGGCTTCATCACCTCATAGAGCACCCCATCGATCCTGTACCTCACCCGGAAGTACTTCTCATAGGGCTCAAGGTGGATGTCGCTGGCCCCCTTCATGATGGCGTCGGCCAAGATGGCGTTGACCAAGCGCACCACCGGGGCCTCTTCGGCGGTCTTCTCCACCTCTGACAGATCGAAGGTTTCCTCCTGCCGCACCACCTCCACCGCCTCTTCCTCGCCCCCCTTTATGGTCTCGGCCAAGGCGGCGGTGGGGTCGAAGAAGCGATCGATGGCCCTGCGGATCTCGGACTCCGGAGCCACCAGGGCCTCTATGTGGTAACCCGTGTGGAACTTCAGGTCGTCGATCACGGAGACGTCGAAGGGATCGGCCATGGCTACATAGAGCGTGGAACCGGCCCTCCTCACCGGCACCACGAGGTACTTCCGCATGAACTCGGGGCCGATCAGTTCGGCCAACTTAGGATCTATCTCCAGGTTGGAGACGTTTATGGAAGGGACCCCGTACCTGGTGTGGAGGAACTTCAACAGGTCCTCCTCCTTCAGGTACCCGAGGTCGATCAGGATGGAACTCAGACTCCCCCCGCGGACCCGCTGTTCAGCAAGGGCCCTCTCCAACTGCTCCTCAGTGATGAGGTTGGCCTTGAGCAGCAAATGCCCCAGGCGGGCTGAAGGCTGTCTATCCGCCATGGTCCTCGTCTTACATATCGGCGCCCTTCGACCTTCCCTTTAAACGGAGCTCAAGGACGCAAGACCATTATTCTCCTTCAAAGGGTCAATGTCAAGGTAAACTTGACACTGCTGATTGTCAACTTCGGTAACGATGCCGCAAGACCGCAATCCCGCGCTCGAGGAGTCCTGAGGATTGACCCAAATCCCTCAGTTTGTTAATAAAGTTCACGCCGGAGGTCACGAAGATCTCCAGGTAAAACGCATTGAGGAAGGGCCACGAAGGCCCGAAGGGGAGAGAAGCCCGGGTCTTGTGGCCCTCTTCTTTGGGGAAACAAAGCATAACAGGAAACAAAGCATAACAACGTCCATCGATAAAGCCCAAGGAGGTGAGAGATGATAGACGACTTGATCAGGAGGGGAGACCTCAAAGGCCTTTTGGCTGCGGCCAAGGAGTTTCACGGTCACATCTGTCCCTATGTGGCCATCGGGATAAGGGCATCGCTTATAGGCATGGAAAGACTGGGCGTCAGCAGGCTGAACTTCGAGGAAAGCATCGAGGAAAGGATCATGGCCATAGTGGAGTGCAACAATTGCTTTCTGGACGGCGTACAGATCGCCACGGGTTGCACCATGGGCAACAATAGCATGGTCTACCTCGATCTGGGGAAAAACGCCCTCACCCTCGTCAAGCGGAAGGACTGGGAGGGGGTCAGGATCTACGTCGATGGCGACGCCATCAGAGACCGTTACTTCCCGGAGGAGGCCTTGGCCCTCTTCGACAAAGTGGTGGTGCGAAGGGAGGGCACCCCTGAAGAGGTGAGCACGTTGAACGAGAAGTGGGGGCAAATCGGCTATACGATGCTCGAACTCCCGGAGGATGAGTTCCAGGTGCAAAGTGTCAAGGTCGCCCCCCTTGAACCGGCGCCCATCTTCAGGAGCGTTCGCTGCTCTTCATGTGGGGAACTGGCCATGGAGATAAGGGTGGTGCATGTGGAGGGAAGGCCCTATTGTCTCCGATGTGCTAAGCGAAGCTTTCACGCAGTAATCGGCAGAGGGATTGGGGAGATGCAATAGGCACCCCTTCGGGGCCTCATCGCTGCCTCGGAGATGGGGCACAGACCCTTCGGCGTCTAAAGCTCAAGGCCTCCTGTGGGGGGTTGTGCTTGAAGCCCCCTACCTTATGTGTTATTTTTCCTTTACTTTTCAGGAGGGGTAGGGATGGACTACAAGGAGACCTTGAACCTCCCGCGGACCGCCTTTCCCATGAAGGCCAACCTCGTCAGGAGGGAACCGGAGATCATCCAGCGTTGGAAGGAAGAGGATCTTTACGGAAAGATCCGCGAAAGGGCCAAGGGGAGGGAGAAGTACATCCTGCACGACGGCCCCCCTTACGCCAACGGCCACATCCACATGGGCACGGCCTTGAACAAGATCCTCAAGGACTTCATAGTGAAGTCCAAATTCATGGCGGGCCAGGACAGTACCTACGTGCCCGGCTGGGACTGCCATGGGTTGCCCATCGAGCACGAGGTAGAGAAGACCCTCGGAGAGGAAAAGGGACGACTGACCAAGGCCGAGATCAGGCGCCTCTGTCGGGACTACGCTTCGCGCTTCGTCCAGATCCAGCGCGAGGAGTTCAAGCGTCTCGGGGTCTTGGGGACGTGGAGCTCCCCCTATCTCACCATGGACCCCAAGTATCAAGCCACCATCGTCAGGGAGTTCGGCCGTTTCGTGGATGGGGGTTACCTCTATCGCGGGAAGAAACCCGTCTATTGGTGCCCGACCTGCAGGACAGCCCTGGCCGAGGCCGAGGTGGAGTACGGTCCCCACCGCACCCCCTCCATCTATGTGAAGTTCCCCATGGTATCGGACCTCTCGACGAGGTTCCCGCCCCTAAAGGGCAAGGAGGTCTCAGTCCTCATCTGGACCACCACCCCGTGGACGCTACCGGCCAACCTGGCCATAGCCTTCCACCCCGATCATGACTACGCCGCTGTGGAGAGCGACGGCGAGGTCTTCATCTTGGCCCACCGGCTGGTGGCCCCCGTCATGGAGATCCTGGGCCTCAAGGACTATAGGGTCCTGGCCACCTTCCTCGGACGAGACCTGGAGGGGTTGAAGTGCCGTCACCCCTTCCTCGAGCGGGAATCCGTCCTCATCCTGGCCGAGTACGTGACCTTGGACACGGGAACCGGCTGCGTCCACATCGCCCCAGGCCATGGAGAGGAGGATTACGAGAGCGGGCTGAAGTACGGCCTCGACATCTATGCGCCTGTGGACGACCAAGGGCGTTTCACCTCCGAGGTGGAGTTCTTCGCGGGACAATTCGTCTTTGAGGCCAATCCGGCCATAAACGCTAAGCTCCGGGAGATGGGAACGCTGCTGCACGAGGAGGAGGTGGAACACTCCTACCCCCACTGCTGGCGCTGCAAGAACCCGGTGATCTTCCGTTCGACCGAGCAGTGGTTCATCTCCATAGACCACAGGGACCTGAGGAGCAGGCTCCTGGACTGGATCGGCAAGGTCCAGTGGATCCCCCAATGGGGCAAGGACAGGATCTACAACATGGTGGCCGCCCGACCCGACTGGTGCATCTCGAGGCAGCGGGCCTGGGGGGTCCCCATCGTGGTCTTCTACTGCACCAACTGTGGGGAGCCGCTGCTGGACCGCAAGGTGGTGGAACACGTGGCAGAGCTCTTCGAGCGACAGGGGGCCGACATATGGTTCGAGAGACCCCCCGAGGAGCTCCTACCCCCGGGCACCAAGTGCCCCAACTGCGGGGCTGAGACCTTCAGGAAGGAGGAGGACATCCTGGACGTGTGGTTCGACTCCGGGGTGAGCTGGGCCGCAGTGCTTGAACATAGGACGGAGCTCCAGTTCCCCGCGGACCTCTACCTCGAGGGCACCGATCAACATCGGGGATGGTTCCACTCCTCCCTCATAACCTCGGTGGCCAACCGCGGCGCTCCCCCTTACAGGGCGGTCTTGACCCACGGCTTCGTGGTGGACGGCCAGGGGCGCAAGATGTCCAAGTCCGCCGGCAACGTCATCTCCCCCTTTGAGATCACCGAACGCTACGGAGCGGAGCTGCTGAGGCTCTGGGCCGCTGCGGAGGACTACCGGGACGACATCCGCATCTCAGGGGAGATCCTCGATAGATTGGTGGAGGCATATCGAAGGATCCGCAACACATGGCGCTTCATGCTGGGGAACCTCTACGACTTCGACCCCAAGGATGGGCTTCCTTATGGGGAACTCCAGGAGATCGACCGTTGGATCTTGCACAGGTTCATGGTCCTGGTGAAGAGGGTCCGTGAGGCCTACGAGGCCTTCACCTTTCACACCACTTATCACTCCGTGCACAACTTCTGCGTGGTGGACCTGAGTGCCCTCTACCTCGACATCCTCAAGGAACGCCTCTACGTCTCCTCCCCGACCTCCCCCAAGAGGCGCTCCAGCCAGACGGCGCTGTACCTGATCCTCAAGGGGATGGTACGCCTCATGGCCCCCATCCTCTCTTTCACCGCGGAGGAGGCCTGGTCCCACCTCCCGAAGGAGGAGGGGGATCCAGAGAGCGTCCACTTGGCCTCCTTCCCTGAGGTGGAAGAGGCCTTGATGGACGGAGGGCTGGAGGAGCGCTGGAGCCGACTCCTCGAGGTGCGAGAGCAGGTGACCAAGGCCCTTGAGGGGGCTCGCCAGAGGAAGGAGATAGGCCATTCCCTGGATGCCCGGGTCTCGATAAGGGCCCCCGGGGAACTGATCGCCTTCCTCAGGACCTTCGGCGAGGAGCTGAGGGAGATCTTCATCGTCTCCCAGGTGGAACTGCAGGAGGTCTCCCAAGGTGTCCTCCAGGTCCATGTGGCCAAGGCCAGGGGCAAGAAGTGCGCCCGCTGCTGGGTCTACCACGAGGAGGTGGGTCGCTCTGAGGAACACCCTGAGATCTGCCCCAGGTGCCTGGAGGTGATCTCCGGCCTCTCATGAGGAGATATCCCCCTTTCCTGCTGATCCTTGCGGTATTGCTGCCCCTCGACCAACTGACGAAGCGATGGGTCATGGCGAAGCTCGCTCTGCATCAGTCCATACCGGTCCTCGGCGACCTCTTCAGGATCACCTACGTGCTGAATAGGGGCGGGATCTTCGGGATCGGTTCAAGGGGTGATCACCCCCTCCTCTTCATCGTCGTGGCCTTTGTCGCCCTCCTCTTCATGCTTCTTTACCTGCCGAGGGTCCGAGAGACGAGGACCCTCATCGGCCTCTCCCTGGTCTTCTCCGGGGCCGTCGGCAACCTGATGGACCGCCTTCGCCTCGGCGCAGTGGTCGACTTCCTCGACTTCGGCTACCGGAGCTGGCGATGGCCCGCCTTCAACCTGGCCGATGCCGCCATCACGGTGGGGGTGGGTCTGCTGCTCTGGGGGGGCCTCAGGAGTAGGTGATGTTCCCGGTGCTGCTCTCCTTCAAGGGCTTTCACCTCTACACCTACGGGGTGATGGTGGCCCTCGGGGTGCTGGCGGGGATGCTCTTCGTGAGGCGGGAGGCCAGGAGGGAGGGCTTCGACCCGGAGAGGGTGACAGACCTCATCTTTTGGACCCTATTGGTGGGCCTGATCTGTTCGAGGTTGGTGTTCGTGCTGCTCCACTGGACCGAGTACCGGGCAGAACCCCTGAGGGCCTTGAAGTTCTGGGAGGGGGGTTTGGTCTTCTACGGGGGCATCGTACCGGGGATACTCCTGGGGATCGCCCTCATGAGGCGCTGGGGCTTCCCCCTCTGGCGGACCCTCGACCTCGCCGCCCCAGCCCTCGCCCTGGGCCACGCCATAGGACGGCTGGGGTGCTTCTCGGCGGGCTGTTGCTACGGCAAGCCCACTCGCCTGCCCTGGGGGGTGACCTTCGGCGACCCCCGCTCCTTGGCCCCCTTGGGGGTGAAGCTTCACCCCACCCAGCTCTACAGCTCCTTTGGGCTCTTCTGCCTCTTCTTCCTGCTCCTTTGGCTGCGCCGTCACAGGGCCTTCGGAGGCCAGATCTTCTTCACCTACATGGCCCTTTACAGCGCCTTCCGCTTCGGCCTGGAGTTCTTGCGGGGCGACCCACGAACCACGCTCTTCTGGGGGCTTTCGCACAACCAGGGGGTCATGGCCCTCCTTTTTGGGCTCTCCCTTTTTATGTTATCCTACCTGAGGAGGCGTTGAGGATGAGAGAGATCCTGGTATACCCCCACCCCCTGCTGAGGAAGAGGGCTGAGGAGGTCAGGGAAATAGACGGAGGGGTGGCCCGACTGGCCGGGGAGATGGCCGAGGTCATGTACAAGGCCCCGGGGATAGGGCTCGCTGCCCCCCAGGTGGGGGAGCTCCGGAGGCTCATCGTCGCCGACATAGGCCATCCCGAGGGCAGGCCGGAGCTCATCGTCCTGGTCAACCCCGTGGTGGTGGAGTCAGAAGGGGCCTTGAGGATGGAGGAGGGCTGCCTCAGCCTCCCTGGGGTGAGGGCGGAGGTGGAACGGTCGGCCCGGGTGCTGGTCAGGGGTTACGACTTGAAGGAACGGCCGATGGAGATCGAGGCAGAGGGCCTCCTGGCGGTGGTCCTGCAGCACGAGATCGACCATCTGGAGGGGAGGCTCTTCATCGACCACCTGAGCCGCCTCAAGAGGGACATGATCGAGAGGAGGTTGAGGAAACGCCTGAGGGAAGGCGATTGATGGGGGTCATCTTCATGGGCAGTGCGGATTTCTCCCTCCCCATCCTCAAGGCCCTCTCCGAAGGGGAGGAGGTCCTGGCCGTGGTGACCCAGCCAGATAGACCCCGTGGCCGCGGCCAGAGGGTCGTCCCTACCCCGGTGAAGGAGTGGGCTGAGGGTAGGGGCATCCCGGTCCTCGAGCCCCAGGGGTTGAAGGACCCCTTCCTGGAGGAGGTGAGGGGGGTTGGACCTGAGGCGATCGTAGTGGCGGCCTACGGAAGGATATTGCCCCCGGAACTCCTTCGACTCCCTCCCCTCGGCTGCATAAACGTCCATCCGTCCCTTTTGCCCAAATACCGAGGGGCGGCTCCGGTCAATTGGGCCATCATCCGAGGGGAGATCGAGACCGGGGTGACCACCTTCCTGATGGACGAGGGGATGGACTCGGGCCCCATATTGCTTCAGCGACGGGTCCGAATCGGCGAGGGGGAAACCGCCTCAGAACTCCTCGGGCGCCTGGCTGAGCTCGGGGCTGACCTGCTCCTGGAGACCCTCAAGAGGTGGCGCCGGGGGGAGATCGAACCGAGGCCCCAGCGGGAGGAGGAGGCCACCTTTGCACCAAAGCTCCGCAAGGAGGACGGCCTCATCAATTGGAAAAGGGAGGCCCGAGAGATTAACAATTTGATCAGAGGCGCCCAACCCTGGCCTGGGGCCTATACCTTCCTCAGGGGCAAACTCCTGAAGGTCCATCGGGCCAGGGTCGGCTCGGGAAGGGGAGAACCGGGGGAGGTGATATCCCTGGAGGAGGGGATAGAGGTGGCATGCGGAGAGGGCTCCCTTCTGCTCCAGGAGGTACAGCTTGAGGGAAGGCGAAGGGTCCTGTGGGAGGACTTCCTGAGGGGGTATCCCCTCTCCATCGGTGAAAGACTGGGCACAGAAGGAGGTGGTTGATCGATGAATCAACTCAAGACCTTCTTTCTCATGGCCCTGCTCACGGTCCTCTTCGTGTGGGTGGGGGACTTGGTGGGCGGGAGGGATGGGGCCATCTTTGCCCTTGTGATGGCCGCCTTGATGAACTTCGGGGTCTACTGGTTCAGCGACAAGATCGTCCTGAGGATGTACGGGGCTCAGGAGGTGACCGAGGCCGAGGCCCCGGGCCTCCACCGCATAGTGAGGGAGCTCAGCCAGAAGGCGGGGATACCCATGCCGCGGGTCTACGTCATGAACTCCGATTCCCCCAACGCCTTTGCCACAGGGCGCAACCCCGAGCACGCTGCTGTGGCCGTTACAAGGGGCATCATGAGGTTGCTCGATGAGGAGGAACTGAAGGGGGTCATAGCCCACGAGCTCTCCCACATCCGCCACCGCGATATCCTCGTCAGCACCGTAGCGGCTACCATCGCCGGGGCCTTGAGCTACATGGCCATGATGGCCCGCTGGAGCCTGTTCTTCGGCGGCTTCGGCTCCGATGACGAAGAAGGCGGGGGGAACATCCTGGCCGTCGTCCTCTTCACGACGCTTGCGGCCTTTGCGGCCATGTTGATACAGTTGGCCATCTCCCGGGCGAGGGAGTACCTGGCCGACGAGGGTGGTGCGCGTCTTGCGGGCAACCCCCTCTATCTGGCCCGGGCCCTGGCCAAGCTGGAGGCGGCCTCCCGGCGCATCCCCATGCAGACCAACCCAGCCACCGCCCACATGTTCATCGTCAACCCTCTTCGGGGCGGCGGCCTCATGACGCTCTTCAGCACGCACCCCCCCATTGAGGAACGGATCAGGCGCTTGGAGGAGATGGCCCGAGGGATGAGATAGGTGGATAGGGCCAGGGCCAAGGCCTTGAAGGTCCTCGAGCGCTGGGAGCGAAAGAGGGGGTCGCCCATCGACCCCCTCTTTCAGCGTCTGGTGGAGGGGGATGAAGCCCTATCCCGTCGGGACAAGGCCTTCTGTAGGGAGCTCGTCTACGGGGTCTTGAGGTGGCTCTCCCGCATCGATCACCTCATAGAGCGCCACTCCAAGCTGGGGATCCGAAAGCTCGACCCCCTGGTCCGCAACATCATCCGACTGGGGGTCTACCAACTGCTGTTTCTGGACCGCGTCCCTCCGTGGGCGGCCGTGTCCGAGGCGGTGGAGCTGGCCAGGGAAATGGGCCGCCAAGGGGCAGCCGGCTTCGTCAACGGCGTCCTGAGGGCGGTACAACGGGAAGGGGCCTCCTTCAGCTATGAGGCTCCGGATCGGACGTCCTGGATCGCCCTCTTCTGGGCCCACCCCCTTTGGATGGTCAAGATGTGGGCCGAACGCTGGGGAGCGGAGGAGGCCGAGGCCCTCTGCCGGGCCAACAACGCCGTCCCTCCCCTCACCGTCAGGACCAACGCCTTGAAGACCGACCGAGAGGGGCTCCTCAAGAGGCTTGAGGCCGAGGGGATGGAGCCTCGACCTACCCCTTATTCCCCTTGGGGGTTGATCTTGGGCAAGCCGGAGGGCCTCACCGAGGGCGAGGCCTTCCGGGAGGGCCTCTTCCAGGTCCAGGACGAGGCAGCCCAGCTGATCTCCTGGCTCCTCGGCCCCAAGCCCGGGCAGAGGGTCCTGGACCTCTGCGCAGCCCCGGGCGGCAAGACCACCCACATGGCCGAGCTCATGGGGGACGAGGGGGAGATCGTAGCTGTGGACGTGAGCCCGCGGAAGCTCAAGCTGCTCAAGGAGAACTGCCTGCGGCTGGGCCTGCGGATCGTTCGCCCCAGGAGGGCTGATGCCACGAGTCCTCTGCCCTTTCGCCCGGGGAGTTTTGACCGGGTGCTGGCCGATGTGCCCTGCACGGGGCTGGGCGTCCTGAGGCGCCATCCAGACGCCAAGTGGAGGATCAGACCAGAGGACCCGGAGCGGCTGAGCCGCATCCAGCTCCAGGTCCTGAGGGAGGGAGCCAGGATGCTGAAGGGGGAGGGGCTGCTGCTTTACAGCACCTGCACCTTGACCCTCGAGGAGAACGAAGGGGTGATCGAGGAGTTCCTGAGGGATGGGGGGTTTGAGCTCCTCGACCCAAGGAAGGAGTTCCCAAGGCTTGAAGGCCTCTTCAGCCCAGAGGGTTTCCTCCTCACCCTCCCCCATCGACACGGCACCGACGGCTTCTTCGCCGCCCTGCTGCGAAAGAGGGGATGAAAGTCTTGATCTCAGTCCAATATTCTGTTTTAGTCTTCCTCAGGAGCTGACGATGGTTAAGTAAAAAGGAGGCACGCCATGGAGAGGACCGAACGCAGCGGCCTTGAGGTCCACGGCATAAGGAACGTGGCCAGGATCTACTGGCACCTGCCCACCCCCGCGCTGTACGAGGAGGCCATAAGGAGGAGGGAGGGAATGCTGGCCCACCTGGGCCCTCTGGTAGTCCGCACTGGCCAGCACACCGGCCGCTCCCCCAGGGATAAGTTCCTGGTGCGGGAGGAGAGCACCGAGGACCAGATCTACTGGGGCGAGGAGAACCAGGCCATGGAGCCTGAGAAGTTCCAGGTCCTCTATTCGCGCCTGACCGCCTACCTGCAGTCGCGGGAGGTCTTCGTCCAGGAGTGCTACTCCGGTGCCCACCCCCGTTGGAGGAGGGCCGTCAGGGTGATCACCGAGAACGCCTGGCAGAGCCTCTTCGCACGCAACATGTTCATCCGGGAGTTGGACCGGCAGGTGCTCAAGACCTTCACCCCTGAGTTCACGCTGATCTGCGTGCCGCGCTTCAACGCCATCCCGGAGGTCGACGGGACCAACTCTGAGACCTTCATCATCCTAAACCTGAAGGAGCGGCTGGTCCTGATCGGCGGCACCTCCTACGCCGGGGAGATCAAGAAGGCCATCTTCACCATGATGAACTACTTCCTGCCCACCGAAGGGGTCCTCTCCATGCATTGTTCGGCCAACGTGGGGGAAGGGGGAGACGTGGCCCTGTTCTTCGGCCTTTCGGGCACTGGGAAGACCACGCTGTCCACGGACCCCGAACGGTACCTGATCGGGGACGACGAGCACGGTTGGTCCGAGGAGGGGATCTTCAACCTGGAGGGAGGCTGCTACGCCAAGGTGATTCGCCTCTCCCGGGAGGACGAACCGGAGATCTACGAATGCACTCGCCGCTTCGGCACCATCCTGGAGAACGTGACCATAGACTCCGAGACGCGGAGGCTCGACTTGGACGACGACTCCCTCACCGAGAACACCAGGGCCTCCTTCCCCATCACCCACCTGCCAAGGGTGGTGAGGGAGGGGATAGGGGACCACCCGAAGAACATCCTCTTCCTGACCTACGACGCCTTCGGGGTCCTGCCACCGGTGGCGAGGCTGAGCGTAGAGGGGGCGATGTTCCACTTCATCTCAGGCTACACCGCTAAGGTGGCAGGGACCGAGATGGGGGTGAAGGAACCCCAGGCGACCTTTTCAGCCTGCTTCGGGGCCCCCTTCATGGTCCACTCGCCCGCAGTCTACACCAGGCTCCTCGGGGAGAGGATAGAGCGCTACGGGGCCAAGGTCTGGCTTGTCAACACGGGCCTGACCGGAGGGCCCTACGGCGAAGGCCACCGCTTCCCCATCAGTTGGACCCGGAGGATCGTCCGGGCAATCCTCCGAGGGGAGTTGGACGAGGTCCCCTACAAGGAAGACGAGATCTTCGGCTTCCTGCTACCTGAGACATGCCCCGACGTGCCTCCCGAGGTCCTCGACCCCCAGAGGACCTGGAAGGACCCCGAGGCCCACGACCGGACCAAGAGGGAGCTGGCGGCTAAGTTCATCGAGAACTTCAAGAAATACGAGGGGCAGGTGGATCCACGGGTCCGCGAAGGGGCCCCACGGGTTACGACCTGAGGTGAAGGCCCGGGATTTCGTCTCGGCCCTGCTCCTGGCGGCGGGCGAGTCCCAGAGGATGGGCCACCTGAAGCAACTCCTCCCCTTGGGCGGGAGCACCCTCATAGAGGTGGCCCTTGAGAACCTGCTGCGGTCCCGGCTCCAGGAGGTGATCGTAGTCCTCGGCTTCGGGGCCGAGGAGATCCGACCAAGGGTCGAGGCAAAGGGGGTGAGGGTGGCCGTAAACCCCCGCTACAAAGAGGGGATGGCTTCCTCCTTGAGGGTCGGACTCGACGCCCTCGACCCCAGGGCCGAGGGCATCTTGGTCGCCCTCGCCGACCAGCCCTTCATCCCCCCAGAGGTCATCGACCGTCTGATCGAGGCCTTCCAGGGGACCTCGAAAGGGATCGTGGTCCCGACCTTCCAGGGCCGTAGGGGCCACCCGGTGATCTTTCACCGCCGATATATGGAGGAACTCCGCTCCCTGTCGGGGGATCAGGGAGGCAGAGAGCTCCTGCACCGCAACCCCGAAGACCTCCTGGAGGTGGAGGTGGACTGCCCAGGGGTGATCACTGACATCGATACCTTGGAGGACTACTGGCGATTTTGTCCTTGACAAAAGGACGATTATCCGCCAATTTATCCTTTCAGAAAGGACAAAAATGCCATCAAAGGACCTTCTCAAGAGGATAATCCTGGAGAATGTTCAGTTTATCAAGGCTCTGTCCTTGCAGATGGTGCCACGAGAGGGGCTGGTCCTGCCGGAGGGGGTGAGGAAGGTCGTGGTCCTTTATGGCCTGCGTAGGAGTGGGAAGACTTACATGCTCTACTCACTCTTCAAAGAGGCCCCCGATGCTTCCCTCTATGTGGACTTCGAGGACGACCGTCTGGCTGGATTTTCCCCCGCGGACTTCGAAAAACTGAGGGAGGCCTTTTATGAGCTGAAGCCGGAGGTGGTGGGCAGGTCCCCTTGGCTCCTCCTAGATGAAGTGCAGAGGGTCGAGGGTTGGGAAGCCTTCGCCAGAAGGATGGTGGAAAGGGGCGAGGCACGGGTGGCGGTCACAGGCTCCTCCTCAAAGCTGGGCCCCTCTGAGATAAAGTCCGTCCTCCGAGGAAGGGATTGGACGGTGGAGGTCATGCCCTTCTCCTTTAGGGAGGTGCTGAGGGCCAGGGGGATGAAGCCCTCTCAAGATCTGGTCTACGGCCTTGACCGGGTGAAGGTAGTCCATCTGCTGGAGGAGTACCTCTCATGGGGTGGGTTCCCAGAGGTAGTGCTGGCCCCTCCGGAGCAGAGGCGAAAGATAGTGAGGGAATACCTCGATGCCCTCTTCTTCAAGGATCTAGTAGAGCGTTACGGGACCACCAACCTGTCCCTCCTGAGATCCCTGAGGGAGGCCCTCTTCTCCTCCTTCGCATCGAAGTTCTCCCTCAGTTCCTTTTTCCGCAAGATGAAGGGCAGGTTCCCCTTCTCCAAGGACACCCTCTTCCGTTACTACGATCACTTCCTGGATGCCATGCTCATCTTCGAAGTGAGGAAGTTCACCCCTTCACCCTACCAGCGGCTCAGAAACCCGCCCAAGGTTTATGTGGCCGACAACGCCCTGACCATCAGGATGGGGACCCGTGACCGTGGCAGACTCCTGGAGAACTTAATCTACCTGGAGCTCAGGCGGCGGCGTTATGAAGTGCACTACTTCAGCGGAAGGGGGGAGTGCGACTTCGTCGCCCTGAGAGAAGGGGAGATGGAGCTCTATCAGGTCAGCTTTGACCTTGGGGAAAACCTACCCCGAGAGATGGAGGGACTGTTGGAGGCGGCAGCTGAACTGGGCCTGAAGAGGGGGACTATCCTCACCCTGGAAGAGGAGAGGACCGTGGAGGAGAAAGGCGTGGAGATAACGGTGGTCCCAGCCTGGAAGTGGCTCCTCACCCCCTTGACGCCTTGACAGACGGTTAAGAAGGAGGTATTTTCGACCCTTAGTCAAAAACCGACTGAAAGTCGAATGGGGGTCGAGGAGCGAAAGGAGAGGGAGCGGGCGGCCAGGCGGGAGCAGATCCTTCAGGCCGCCAGGGAGGTCTTCCTGGAGAAGGGCTTTGGTTCTGCCACCATGGACGAGATCGCCCAGCGGGCAGAGCTCGGCAAGGGGACACTTTATTCTTACTTCAGGAGCAAGGAAGAGCTTTATGTGGCGGTGATGTCCGAGGGGCTCCAGATCCTCTTTGACCGGATCGAGGAGACCCTTTCCCTCCCCCTTGGGCCCGAGGAGATCATCAGGCGGCTGGGGGGGGTCTATTACGAGTATTATTTGGAGCACAGAGACTACTTCCGGGTCTTCTTCTTTTTGGAGCACGGGGAAGTCTCCAAGGAGCTGCCGCGAGAGCTGATCCAGGGGAACATCGAACGTGGGGCACGGTGCTTGAGGCTCTTTGCAGAGGTGGTCGAGCGGGGGATCCGGGAGGGGATCTTCGCCCCCGTGGACCCCTGGAAGGCGGCCGTGGCCCTCTGGGGGGCGACCAACGGCATCCTCTTCCTCTTTGAAGAGGAGGTCAACAGGGAGATTATAGGTACCGACGTCGAGCAGCTGATCCACTACACCATGGATCTCTTCATCAGGGGGCTTAAGGCATGAGGCTACCCGAGGTGTCCGTCCGCAATCCGGTGATGACGGTGATGGTCTTCTTCGGGGTCGTACTGCTCGGGGCTATGGCCTTGACCCGCCTGAAGATAGACCTTTTGCCCGAAATAGAGCCCCCCCAGGTAAGTGTGATAACGTTGTGGCCCGGGGCGAGCGCAACCGACGTGGAGTCGGACGTGACCAAATACATCGAAGATCAGCTCACCAGGGTCTCAAACCTTGATCGCCTGACCTCCAAGTCGCTCGACAACCTCTCGGTGGTCAACTGCCGCTTCGAGTGGGGGACCGACCTCGATGTGGCCACCAACGACATTCGCGACGCGCTGGAGCTGGCTAAAAGGGATCTGCCAGAGGATATAGAAGAGCCCATGATCTTCAAGTTCTCCACGGCCACCATGCCCGTTATGTTCTTCTTTGTGACCGCCAAAGAGAGCTACCCGCAGCTTTACCACATCGTGGACAAGCAGATCTCCGACGAGCTCAAGCGCGTCCCCGGCGTGGGTGCCATAGTGCTCTATGGGGGGTTGAAGCGCCAGATAAACGTGCGCTTTGACCTAAGAAAGGTAGAAGCCTACGGGTTATCGTTGCCAGAGATAGGGAAGATCCTTGCTGCCGAAAACATCGATCTTCCGGCAGGTGAGGTGAAGCTCGGCAGAATGGCCTATGCCATAAGGGTCCCCGGGAGGTTCAGGACCGTCCAGGAGATCGCCTCCACTGTCATCGGCAGCTACCGAGGAAGGCTGATCTACTTGAAGGACGTGGCGGAGGTCATCGACGGCTTTGAGGAACCCATGATGATGGGCTATGGGGACGGGAGACCGGCGGTAGTGGTAGCCGTGCAGAAGCAGACGGGCACAAACACCGTGGAGGTGGTGGACCGGATCAAGGAGAAACTGAAGGAGATCGAGAAGGAGCTGCCAAGCGATGTGAAGATCGGGATCGTCTTTGACGGCTCGGAGTTCATCCGGTGGGCACTGGATAACCTGAAGGAAACCCTATACATAGGCCTCTTGCTGGTGGTGATGGTCACCTTCTTCTTCCTCAGGCGGTTCTGGGGCAGTGTCATCATCCTGCTGACCATTCCTTTCTCCCTTATTGCGGCCTTCATCCTGATGTTGATCTTCGGTTACACGATAAACACCATCACGCTCTCCGCCCTGGCCATCTCAGCCGGGATGGTGGTGGATGACGCCATCGTGATCCTCGAGAACATCACCCGCCACCTGGAGCGGGGGGCGAGGCCCGTGCCGGCTGCGGTGTTCGGCTCCTCGGAGGTGGGGCTTGCGGTGGCAGCGTCCACCCTGACCATTGTGGCCGTATTCATACCGCTGATGTTCGTCGGGGGACTGACCGGCATCTTCTTCAAGCAGCTGGCCTTCGTCATCACTGTTTCAATAATGGCCTCGCTGTTCAACTCCCTGACCCTCACGCCGATGCTTGCCTCGAAGTTCCTGAGCCCCCCTCGGCTCTCAGGGGCCAAGGGCCTTCTGTCCCGGATTGACCGAGGGCTTGAGGGAAGCTTTCGCGCCGTCGAGGAGTTCTACAAAGGGCTGCTGGGGTGGGCCATGGGTCACAGGTGGACGGTTGTGGGGGTCTCCGCCGCACTCTTCGCTTTCAGCCTTGGTCTTTTCCCTTTGGTGGGGACGGAGCTTTCACCCCAGATGGATTCAGGGGAGATCAGCATAGGCTTTAGGCTACCCGAAGGGACGAGGATTGAGGAGACGGACCGGGTTCTGCGGCAAATAAATGAGATCTTTTCTCATGTACCCGAGGCGAAACACCATTATGCCTTCTGCGGCCAGACGGAGAAGGGGATATGGACGGCCTTGGGGTTCGAGGAGGGGGCAAACGTGGGGGAGGTGGGGGCGAAACTGGTGAGGAAGGCTGAACGTCAAAGGTCGGCAAAAGAGGTGGCAGCGGTCCTAAGGGAGGAGATCGAGAAGATCCCAGGCCTGAGCAGGCTCTCGGTGAGCGCCGCCCCAGGGATAAGTCAGGTGCTTATGGGCGGAAGAAGGAGGATCTCGGTTGAGCTCTGGGGGCATGATCTTGGGGTGATCACGCGCTTCGCAGAAAGGCTCAAGGAGCAGGTGGAGAAGATCCCGGGGGCGGTCGATGTGACCCTCAGCCAAAAGCCCCCGAGGCCCGAGTTGTGGGTGGAATTGGACAGGGAAAAGGCCTCTTCGGTCGGCGTCAATGTGGCTATGGTGGCGCAGGCCCTAAGGAACTACTTCTACGGCGATGACCCCACTGAGTTCAGGGATGCAGGGGAGGATTACGACGTCTTCCTGCGCCTCAAGGACCGAGACAAAAACCGCATAGAGAGCATCTTGGAGGCCCCCATCCCCACCCTCTTGGGGACTCAGGTGAGGCTTAGGAATATCGCTACCGTCCGGGAGGGTTATGGTCCCGTGGAGATAGAGAGGAGAAACCGCCAGCGGATAGTCAAGGTGGAAGCCGACGTCTTCGGCCGCCCCCTGGGGGACGTGATGGAGGATATAAGGCGGGAGCTTGCCCGAATGGATATCCCCCGGGGGGTAAAGGTACACTTCGGAGGGGAGGTGGAGGAGCAGCAAAAGGCCTTCAGGGATCTGCGTATCCTCTTCGTCCTCGGGGTGATCATGGTCTACATGGTCATGGCCTCGCTGTTTAAGTCGTATCGGCACCCCTTCGTCATCATGTTCTCGCTTCCCTTTGCCGTCACCGGGGTGATCTTCGCCTTGGTGCTTACGGGGACGACGCTTTCCATCTTCTCTTTCTTGGGATTGATCATGCTCATGGGGATCGTCACAAAGAACGCCATCGTGCTTATAGACTATACCAACATCCTCAGGGAGAGGGAATACGGGCTTTCCGAGGCCGTCACCACTGCTGGCAGGGACAGGCTGAGGCCGGTGCTTATGACCACGGCCACCACGTTCCTCGGTATGCTTCCCATGGCCCTCTCCCGGGGCGAGGGTTGCGAGATGTGGAACAGCCTGGGGATCACCATGCTCGGGGGCTTGAGCGTCTCCACCCTCATTACCCTGGTGCTTGTGCCGGTGATATACCATCTGGTGGAGGCGAGGCGGCGATGAAGGTGATATGGATCGTGTACGACGTGGACATGGAGGAGGAGGTGATGGAGGCCCTTGAAGGGGTGGGGGTTAAGGTCTACACCCTGTGGGAGAGGGTCCTGGGCCGAGGTTCAAGGAGCGAACCCAAGCTCGGCACCCATGCCTGGCCTTCCTGGAACAGGGCCTTGATGATCGCCCTCGAGGACTCCGAAGCCAAAAGGCTCTGGGAGGCCTTGCGCGATCTATGCCAGAGGCCCCAGGGCGGAATCCACGCCTTCGTCTGGCCCTTGGAGGGAATGATGTAACAATAGCAGGAGGACGACCATGAAAGCCGGACGGACCATTACAGCCGTGATCTGCGTGTACAATGAGGAGAGGACGGTTGGAAACGTAGTAAAAACCGTGTTAGACTGTGGCACAGTTGACGAGACAATCGTGGTAAACGACGGTTCAACGGACAACACTGCTCAGATATTAGGCCAGTTTTTAGGAGATGACAAATTCAGATATGTGGACTTTAACAAAAACATGGGCAAATCATACGGTATGACAAAGGGAGTAGAGCTGGCAAAAGGGGACGTAATTCTATTTATAGATGCTGACCTCGTCGGCTTTGAATCCAAACATATCGAACAGCTCGTGTTGCCTTTGATATATGGCGAGGCGGATATGGTGATTGGTCAACCATATCCCAATGAGATGAGAAGGAGACTCAATCCCCTCAGGCCCTTGGAGTTGCTCGCCGGTGAGAGGGCCCTCTATAAGAAAGACATCTTGCCCATCGTTGACAAGATAAGGACGTCAAAATATGGCGTCGAGACGTTAATGGTATTGTATTACAAAAGCCAGGGCAAACGTATAAAGATCGAATACTTGTGGGGAGTTACCCATTTGCTTAAGTTCCAGAAGGAGGAGGCACAACTTTCAGTGTTAAAGAATTATTTGAAAGAAGCATCGGACATTCTCGGAGCCACTGCAAGTAACTACTCCTTAGTCCTTGCTGCTGCAAAGACAGCCCTTATCAACGCGATGAAGAAGGATGTCCTTCGAAGCAATTGAAAGGATAGCAATTGCTGGCCTCCTCATAGGCTTTATCTACTCTGTGCCCCTCGGGCCCTTAGGCCAGATCATGCTCAATCGGTCCGTGGAGCGGGGACTCCGGGCTGCCCTCCCGATGGCGATTTTCGGAGCGGTGGGCAATTTCCTCCTCTGCGAGGCTTTCCTCCTGGGGATGGGGGGATTGGCCCTCTATCCCAATTTGAAGATCGTCCTTCGGATAGCAGGCCTTGGCTTCCTATTCTATATAGGGCTAAAGGAGATAGTGACCCCCGTCCTTTCGGGGCATGATGAGGGGGATGGGCGGCTGAGTCTGATGTTTCCTTTGAACTGCCTCCGAGAAGAGGGGGTACCTGGTGCCTTCCTCCTTGTAACCTGCTATTACATCTCAAATCCCACCCATTTGGCCTTTTGGATGAGCGCTTCCGGAGTTATAAGGCGCATGTTTATCCCCGTTCAGACCTTGGGCAATTGCACCGCCTTCAGCGTCTCCTTTGGCACCGGTAGCCTGATGTGTCAGTATGTGTCCATAATGTTGGTGAGGAGGTTGTCGAGGTTAGAAAATGCGAGGTTCGTCATGAGGTGTGTAAGCTGTGTGCTCTTTTGCATCACCATGGGCTATCTCGTTGTAAGGGCGATCCTCAATATCCGGGCGTGAGGACTTCGGTGCTGCTCATGGATGGGTCAATGAAAGGGCGGGTGGCATTCGCGCTTTGGAAGGTGAGGGGATCAAGTAGCCCTTTTATCCCTAAGGGGAGAAAGCGATGAAAAGGGCGAAGAGAACGGCCTTTGTCTTTCTTCTCTTCTTTTTCTTTCCGTTCCTCTCCTTGGCCAGGGGCCCGGAGCCCCTTACGCTCTCAAGGAGCATTGAGATCGCTCTTGAACGCAGCCCCACCCTTCAGGCAGCCCGGGAGGCGATCCGGGAGGCTGAGTACCGCCGCAAAGCGGCCCTTTCGGCCTTCTTCCCCCAAGTGGAGACCCAATACAGTTACACCAGGCTGGATGAGAAGCCCACTTTTACGATACCGGGTCTCCCTCCCAGGGAAGTAGGGCCGAAGGACAATTACAACTGGCTCACCACCGTGACCCAACCTGTCTTCACCGGTGGTGCCTTGAGGAACGGGTATCTTCTGGCAAGGCTGGGTGTGGATGTGGCAAAGTGGGAGTTCGAAAGGACAAAGCAGGACCTCGTTTTGAAGGTGAAGGAGGCCTACTGGGGGGTGCTTGTGGCAGAGCGGATGATGAGGGTGGCCGAGAGGGCCTTGGAGAGTCTCAAGGAACACCATCGTGTGGCCCAGGCCTTTTACAAGGAGGGGATGATCCCGAAGAACGATCTACTTCAGGTGGAAGTGGAGCTTGCCCAAAGGGAACAGGACCTGGTGAAGGCAAGAAACGGCCTTGAGACGGCCAGGGCCGTCTTCAACACGCTGCTGAGAAGGGAGCTCGATGCGGAGGTGAAGCTTGCCGGGACCTTGAGATACGAGCCTTTCAGGGGGGATTTGAAGGCGTGTACGGAGCGAGCCTTGGATCAGAGGCCCGAGCTTAAGGCGGCCCGCTTAGCGGTCCAGATGACCAAAAAGGAGGTAAAGATCACGGCCTCAGGGCTCTTTCCCCAGGTAAGCCTGCTCTTCAACTACGAGCGACAGGGGGATGAACCCTCGGTCAGTGGTTCCCGTTACAACCCCGATGAGGAGAGCTGGAACGTTATGGCCGTAGTCCGGTGGAAGGTTTGGGACTGGGGGCAGACCTGGTGGGGGGTAAAGGAGAGCAAGGCCAGGGTCTTTCAGGCAGAGTGTAACCTCCAGGAGACCATTGATGAGGTGAAGCTCGAGGTCAAGGAGGCCTACCTCAATCTGAGGGAGGCCGAGAAGAACATAAGGGTAGCGGAGAAGGTCCTTGAGCAGGCGGAGGAGAACTTCAGGATAAATGAAGAGCGTTACAAGCTCCAGGTGGCTACATCCACAGATGTCCTCGATGCCCTGACGCTCCTCGTCAGGGCCCGGACCAACTACTGGACCGCCTTAAGCGAATACAACATCGCCCGGGCGAAGCTCGATCGGGCGATGGGCGAGAGGTGAAGATGAGGGCGAAGCTGCTGATATCTCTGGCCATACTCCTTGCCTTTACAGCTTGTAAGAAGAAAGAGGCCCCAAAGGCTGAGGTAGAACGGGTTCCGGTTCAGGTGACCAGGGTGAAGAAGGCTACCATCTCGAGAAAGATAGAGGCGGTGGGAAACGTCACACCGAGGCGAACCGTCATCATAAATCCGAAGGTCTCCGGGAAGATCGAAGCCATCTATGTAGACGAGGGCGACAGGGTAAAAAAAGACCAGGAGATAGTGAAGCTTGAGCAGACCGATTTCCTGTTGGCGGTCGAGAGGGCAGAGGCGGCGCTCGAGAGCGCAAGGGCTGCCTTGAGGCAGGCTGAGGTAAATTACGAAAACACCGAGAAGGATTACAGGAGGCTCAGGGCGCTCTTTGAGAAGAAGGTCATCTCCCAGCAGGAGTTTGATCACATAGACGCCGCCTACAGAGGCGCACGAGCCCGGCTCGCCCTGGCCAGGGCCCGGGTAAAAGAGGCGGAGGTAGCCCTAGAAAATGCCAAGGTGCAGCTTCGGGATACCGTAATCAGGGCCCCCTTTGATGGATACGTGACCGCACGCTTCGTCGATCCCGGTCAAAGGGCCTATATCATGCCCCCGACAAACATCATGGAGATCGCGGAGATATCTGAGGTCAGGATCTCCATAGATCTCCCCGAAAGGGAATTTCCGTTCTTCAAGGTTGGTACCCCCGTGGAGGCGGAGGCCGATGCCCTCCCCGGGAGACGGTTCCGAGGAAGGATAACCACTATCTTTCCCAAGGTCGACCCCCGGACCCGCACCTTCAGGGTGGAGGTGACCTTCAAGAACCCCGAGGGTCTGCTCAAGCCGGGGATGTTCTGCCGGGTGAGTATCTCGGCCGAGGAGATCCAAACCCTGGTCATCCCCCGTGAGGCAATCCTCAGGATGCCGGCAACAGGTGTGGACTACTGCTTTGTGGTCGAAGACGGCAAGGCCTATCAAAGGAACATAAAGACGGGGCTTAAGGAGGGGAACCTCGTCGAGGTAAAGGAAGGCCTCTCAGAAGGGGAGGAAGTGGTGATCTCAGGTCAGGCCAACCTGAAGACCGGAATGGAAGTGGAGGTAAAAGAGGCGGGGTAATGGGAAAAAGATTAAGGGGACGAGGGGGGATTGTCTTTCTCTTTCTTGTTCTATCGTTGTTCGTGGGGAGTTGTAAGAGAGAGGAGGGGGAGCGGGCAAAGGAGCCCTTCCGGGGTGTCAATGTGGAGGTCAGAGAGGTGAGGAGGGAGAGCATCCCCGATGTTGTGACCTTTGTGGCCAACCTTGAACCGAGACAACGAACGGCGATTATCCCCAAAGTTTCAGGGCTGATCAAAAAGATATACGTGAGGGAGGGGAATTATGTGAGAAAGGGTGACCTCCTCGTGAAGCTGGAGCAGAAGGATTACCTTGTAGCCCTTCAAAAGGCCGAGGCGGCCCTTGAGGAGGCGGAGGCGAACCTCGAGCAGGCCTCCAGGGACTGGAGGCGGTTCTCGGAGTTGTTCAAGAGGCGTGTCATCTCCAAGCAGGAGTATGAAGAATCAGAGACCCGCAGAAAGCTTGCCCTGGCTCGGTTCAAGTCGGCCCAGGCGGCCCTCCAAGATGCGAAAAACCACCTCGAAGAGACTATGGTAAAGGCTCCTTTTGCCGGTTTTGTAACCGGCAAATTCAAGGACGAGGGAGAGCGGGTCCGGGCAGGGATGCCCGGTCAGGAAGCGGCGATCCTGGAACTGGAGGATATCTCCGTGTTGAGGGCCACGGGTCATCTGCCGGAGCTCGAGATGGGAAAGGTCAAGGTGGGGATGGAGGCGGAGGTGCGAGTGGATGCCATCCCCGAGAAGATCTTCAAGGGGCGGGTTGTCGTCGTCAACCCTACTATAGATCCATCCACGCGGACCTTCATGGTCAAGGTAGAGATCCCCAATAGGGACTTCGTCCTCAAGGGAAACATGTTTGCCAGGGTAACAATAGTAAAGGGCTGGCGGGAGGCCTTGATAGTGCCGAGAGAGGCGGTCCTAAGGGAGGAAGGGGTCTGGCTCTACCACTGCTTCGTGGTGAAGGATGGGGTGGCGGAAAGGCGCGTGGTGAAGCCTCGCTTTACCCCCTTCTGGTATGTGGAGATAAAAGAAGGGCTAATGGAAGGGGAAAAGGTAGTGGTGAAGGGGCAAGGACAGCTCCATGGGGGGGAGCGGGTAGCGGTGAAGGATGAAGCTTCCTGAATTCGCCGTAAGGCGCCCGGTGACCACCGTCATGGTGTTTCTCGCGGTGGTGCTCCTGGGGGTTGTCTCCCTCACAAAGCTCCCCGTAGACATGCTCCCCGAGATAGAACCACCGGCCATAAGCGTCATCACCGTCTATCCCGGGGCCACAGCGGCCGACGTCGAGGATAAGGTCACCCGCCACATAGAGAACCAACTGAGCATAGTGAACAACCTCGATACCATCGCTTCCATCTCCGCGGAGGGGCAGTCAATCGTCACCTGCGAGTTCGACTGGGGCACGGACCTGAATGAGGCTTCCAACGACATCCGTGAAAGGCTCGAGTTCGCCAAGAGGCTTCTGCCCGATGACGCTGAGGACCCCATGATCTTCAAGTTCTCCACGGCGATGATCCCCATCCTCTTTGTCGGTTTCACCGCCGAAGAGAGTTACCCCAGGCTCTATCAATTTGTGGATAAATACATCGCCGACCGCCTCAAAAACGTCCCGGGCGTTGGAGCCGTCCAGATCCTCGGAGGCCTTGAGCGGCAGATCGAGGTGAGGCTCGACAGAGAAAGGCTTCAGGCCTATGGCCTCTCGGTGGCCCAGATCTCGGAGGCGATCCGTGCCTCACATCTCAATCTGCCAGCCGGAAAGGTCAAGGTGGGGGAGACCGAGTACCTGATCCGGGTCCTGGGGGAGGTCGAGGAGCCCTACAAGTTCAGCGACCTGATCGTCGGCCGGGGGAAGGGTCCCCCCATATATCTGCGTGATGTGGCTCAGGTGGTCGACACCCATAAGGAGCGGACGATCTTCGTGCGCGTGAACGGCAGGGACGCCCTGCTGGTGATGGTCCAGAAACAGTCGGGCACCAACACGGTAAATGTGGCAAGGCGCGTGAAGAAGAGGCTCAAAGAGCTCCGCCACCTCTTTCCCCGAGACGTGGACTATACCATCATCATGGATTCCTCTCGGGACATCCTCGTCTCGCTCAAGAACCTCTCCACCACCCTCTGGTGGGCCCTTCTCGCGGTCAGTGCAGTGGTGCTCTTCTTCCTGCACCGGACCACAACGAGCCTGATCGTGGTTCTCACCATCCCTTTCTCCCTCATCATCTGTTTCATCTTCATGTATCTCGGCGGCCTCACCATAAATGTGATGTCCCTTTCGAGCCTCATTATTGCCATGGGGATGGTGGTGGACAATGCCATAGTGGTGCTCGATAACATCACTCGTCACAGGCAGGAGGGGCTGTCGGCCCCAGAGGCAGCGATCACAGGGGCTTCCGAGGTGGGAAGGGCTATAACCGCCTCCTCCCTCACCACGGTGGCCATCTTCGTGCCCTTGATCTTCATGAAGGGCCTCACCGGGATCATGTTCAAGGACATGGCCCTGGTGATCGCCACTACGATCCTCGCCTCCCTCTTTACGGCCCTCACCCTCACACCGATGCTCTCCTCGAAGGTCCTTCGCCAGGGGAGGCCCGAGGGGAGCAGGATAAGGGGGGCTCTGGGGAGGGCTTCGGGACGGGCCGTCGAGCGCCTTGAGAACTCCTACGGATGGCTCCTCGATAGGGCCTTGGGGCACCCCAAGGTCACCATCGCCCTGGCCTCAGCCCTCCTCCTCTCTATCTTGGCCCTCTTTCCCCTCATAGGCACCGAATTTATGCCTGAGCAGGATGCCTCCTATCTCCGGGTGGAGACAGAGCTCCCCGTGGGGACCAGGGTGGAGGAGACAGATCGGGTGATGCGGCAGATAGAGGAGATCGTCAGAGAGGCGGTGCCAGAACTCAAGGCGATGTTCGTCCGCTGTGGCTCCGAAGAGAAGAGCCTCGCTCGAGCCTTCGGCAGCAAGATGGGGAGCCACATCGGCCATGCGGGGATAAGGCTCGTGGACAAAGAGGAAAGGAATAGGTCCTCTCAGGAGATAGCCTCTCTGCTCCGCAGGAGGATATCCTCAATACCGGGCATCCTGAAGCTGACCGTGGGGACCCAGGACCCTATGGCACGGATCTTGATGGGAAGGGCGAAGGCGCTGAGCCTCGAGCTGATGGGACATGACCTGGAGGTACTTTACGCCTTCGCCCTCAAGGTAAAGAAGGCCCTCGAGCAGATCCCGGGGGCGGTGGACGTATCCATCGACTACGATCCGAGAAAGCCAGAGGTCCATGTGACTATAGACAGGGACAGGGCTTCGACCTTGGGCCTGACCGTCGAGCAGATAGCTGAGACCCTTCGCACGCACTTTTACGGCCACGAGGCGGCCCAGTTCCTCGAGGCGGGAAGCGAGTACGAGGTCTTCCTGCGCCTCAAGGAGCCACAGCGGCGGACACTCGAGGACATCGCGCATACCCCGATAAGCCTTCCTGACGGAAGGCACGTATTGCTCAAAAACGTCGCCCAAGTAGAGGTGGGGCGAGGTCCCGTGGAGATATACCGCAAGGACCAGATGAGGATCATAAGGGTAGAGGCCAACGTGAGGGGGCGGCCCATGGGTGATGTGGCGGCGGATTTGGACAGGGCCTTAAGCGAGATGGAGAGGCCGCCAGGGGTGATGATCTCCTGGGGAGGGCAGGTGGAGGAGCAGCGCAAGTCCTTCCGGGACCTTCTTCTCCTCTTTGCTCTGGGCGTTATCTTGGTTTACATGGTCATGGCCTCACAATTTGAGTCGCTGCTTCATCCCTTCATCATCATGTTCTCCATCCCCTTCCTCTTCATCGGGGTACTGCTTTCGCTCTTTATCGGTGGAGCCACCCTGAGCCTGGTGTCGCTCATCGGGGTGGTGATGCTCGTGGGGATCGTCGTGAACAACGGGATCGTCCTTGTGGACTATATCAACATCCTTCGGGCAAGGGGCCTGGGGCTGCTTGAAGCCATACGCACAGGGGGGCGCCGCCGTCTGCGGCCGGTTCTGATGACCGCCCTGACCACCATGGGAGGGGTCTTCCCGATGGTCATAAGCCGGGGTGAGGGATCTGAGGCCTGGAAGCCCCTGGGCTTGACCGTGTTCGGAGGCCTCTTCACCTCAACCCTTATCACCCTCATCTTCGTCCCCACCCTCTATTACATGATGGAGAAGAGGAGAAGATGAAGAGCACAGGGGTTGTTGCGCTCTCAATTGCCTTCATCCTTCTGTTCTGGGGATACCCGTGCTACAGTCAGAACCTCGGCCCTATCTCAACCAGGAACCAGCACCTGCCCCACCTCGTCTTTTTGAACCTCCCACCCGAAGGGGCGGCGACTGCCGCAAGGGGGAAGGTGGCCATCGGTCTCAACCTCGATTATACGAATACCTGCTACTGGGAGAGGGGAGACAGCGGCGAGGTCATAATAGACATGGAGATGATGAGGTTTTCCCCCGTGCTGCGCTATGGTGTAGGAGAGGAGGTTGAGGTCGGGTTGGAGATGCCCTTTTTCTATTTTTACGGTGGCTTCCTCGACTGGCCCATTTGGGACTTCCACGAAACCTTCGGCTTCGGTCAGGGGGATAGGGCGAAGAGGGGAAAAGGGGAAGTGGAATATCTCGTAAGGAAAGGAAATAGGTGCTGGCTTCACCTCACATCGGCCGAGTTTGGACCCGGAGACCTCAACCTCTTTGTAAAATTGAGGGTGCTCGAGCAAAGAGGGTCCTATCCTGGCCTTGCCTTAAGGTCCGCCCTTCAGATCCCCACCGGGGACGAGGAGAAGGGGATGGGAACAGGAGGCCCCGTCTTTGGACTTGGTTTGATCCTCGAAGAGCAAATTGGGAATCTCTCCCTCTACCTGAACGCCAATTGCCACTTTATAGACCCTTCTCGGGTCTTTCCCGTCGACCGTTACTATCTCTTTTCTGGCACCCTTGCAGCGGAGTACGGGTTTCGAGAAGACCTCTCTCTCCTCCTTCAGGTAAACGGCAATAGCAGCCCTTTTTCAACCGGGATGGATCTCCTTGACAAGCGAGCCGCAGAGATCGTGTCTGGCTTGAAGTGGATGCTCTGTGAGGGGACCATCCTGACCCTGGGGGTGACAGAAGAGCTTATAAGTAAGACCTCAGCAGATGTCACTTTCACGGCGAGCCTGGAGTTTGGGCTTTGAGAAAACCTGTCCATAGGTTGAGCGAGGAGGCCTTTAGAGGCTGCTGTCTCGATTGCGAGAAGAGCCTCGAGATCGTAAGGCCCTATATCATTGGATTTTATGAACGGATAAGGGAAATCCCAATCGAGGGCCTGAGGAAACTCTCCTTGGAGGAGCTCTTTGAATACTACAGACTCCTTGACGACATCGCCCATCTCCCAATAGGGGAGAGGCTCGCAGGGATGATCCTCCAGGACGGTGAGATCTCAGGGTACCTCCCCACCATAAGGGCTTACTACAAGGCCTTCCTCATCACAGCCGAGAAGAAGCTGGCCGAGGGGATCCTCAGGGCTGAGGACCCCTGGGGGGAGCTCGAGGCCTTTCGGCTTTTGCCGAGGTACGAGGCCCTGGTGAAGGCCTACCTAAGGGAGGTAAGGCTACGAAAGGATGAGACCCTGGCCTTCCTCGGTTCAGGCCCTGTACCCTTCACCCTTCTGCTCGGGGCCCGCTACGGTGTGAAGGGGATCGGGGTCGACGTGGACCCGGAGGCAGTGAGGACCTCCCGGGCGGTGGTGGCGAAGCTCGGGCTCCAGCAGATGGTGAGGATAGTCGAAGGGGACGAGGGCACCCTCGAGGACCTGTCCTGGGACGCCCTATTGGTGGCGGCCCTGGCAGAGCCCAAGGAGCGGATCTTCCGCAAGCTCAGGGAGATCTGGGCCTCAAAGAGGCCTCTTCACCCCCTCTGTTATCGTACCTACACCGGCATGAGGGCCATGCTCTACGAGCCAGTGAGGGAAGAACAGGTAAAGGGTTTCAGGAAACTGAAGGAGCTGAGGCCCCCTGGCAGGGTCAACAACACCTTGGTCTTCGTCGTCGCGGAGGATGGACCTCAAGGAGGCTAAGGAAAGGATCCTCGAGGTCCATCGCCAAGTGGCGAAGCTCGACGATGGGGCGATCCTTCACGGCCCCAGGGAGTTGATCGAGCCCCCTTTCAGGGCCCTGGACGAGCTGGCATCAGCGGAGGTGGACCCCTCCCTGGTCCCCTCCCTCAGGGAGGACCCCGAGCTAAGGGAGGCCCTGGCAGGGATCTCCCGCCTGAGGCGTCTCTACGGCCTGAGGCTCGAGGTGGAGGCGGCCTTGGAGGTCCTGGGGGCCCAGCGCCCGTGGGACGTGGTGAGGAACTTCGTCTTTTACGAGAACTACCGACGTCTGGCCCGGACCGAGGGGGAGGCTGCCGGGCTGAAGGAGGGCGACCTGGTGGTGATGCTGGGGGCTGGACCCCTTCCCATGAGCCTCATACTTTTGGCCGAGCTCTTCGGGGTGAAGGGGCTCGGGATCGAACGCGAAGGCCGTTGGGCGGCCCTGGCCAAGGGGACCATCGAACGCCTCGGCCTCTCCGGGGACCTTGCGGTCATCCGAAGCGACCACAGACTTCTGCCCCACCTCCGGGACTACCGCCTCTTGATCGTGGCCGCCCTGGCGGAGCCGAAGGGGGAGATCTTCGACCTTCTGGCCGAACACCTCCCCCCCAAGGCCCTCATCTCCCATCGCCTCTACGAGAAGGGCCTGCGGGCGATCCTCTACGAGGCCACCCCCTTCCAAAGCCCCCCCGCCCTTCAGGAGGTGGCCCGCATCCCCCCTCATCCACCCGTCAACAACACCGTGGTGATCCTGAGGAGGAAAGACGACAAGCCATCTTCATAAAAGCTTGTTTCACCTCCAAAGTCGTCCCTACCATTAAGCGTACCCCCCCATGAATTTAATAATTTTCCTTGACATTTTGATCTTTTTAGGGTAAAATATAAATAAATGTAAATTTAGCTTATTTAATTATGGAGCGAACCATGCTGCCCAAATGGCTGGAAAAAAGGCATGAGGTTCTATGGGAAGCCTTCCAAGGAACGCCCTTCAGGTTTGAGGAGGCGACGAGGGTCCTTAAAGAAAAGAACATGGATAGTGAGGATCAGGTAAATGTCTTTTTGGCCGAATTGAGAAAGAAGGGGTGGCTTCTGGTCGAGTCTGATCCCAAGGATGCCAGAAAGAAGATCTACAAACTGAAAAGTAAGGAGGAGATCATCTCCGAAGTCCTCTCGGTGAACGAAAAGCAACTGACCCGTGGGGAACTTGAGGCCCTCCTGAAGAAGGCGGCAGATCTCATAAGAACAAGGGTGGATTATACCTTCATCTTGGCCCTCCTTTTCTACAAGAGGATAAGCGACAAGTGGGAGCTGGAGTTCGAGAAGGCTTACAAGGAGGCCCTTGAGGACGGTTTGAGCGAAGAGGAAGCAAAGCTTGAGGCCAAAAACTCCATCTACCACGACTTCGATATCCCGGAGGAGTACCTCTGGGAGAGGATTAGGAAGGACCCTTCTCGGCTTCCCGAGAACTTCTCCAAGGCCATGAAGGCCCTGGCGGAGAGAAACCCGGAGCTTAGGGATGTGTTTGAAAACGTGGACTTCGTCCAGTTCACCACCAACCGGGAGAACGCCGAGATCCTGCGCCAGCTTGTAGAACTTTTCAGTGCCAGGCCCCTTCATCATGTATCCCCTGATATTCTCGGGGATGCTTATGAGTGGATCCTGCACTATTTCGCCCCGCAGAAGGCCAAGGAAGGAGAGGTTTACACCCCCAGAGAGGTCATAAAGTTGATGGTGGAAATACTCGATCCCCAGCCCGAAGAGGCCATTTACGATCCTGCCTGCGGCTCAGGGGGTATGCTCATCGTCTCCTACAAGCATGTGGAGGACGAATGTGGCCGGCAAGAGGCAGACAAACTCCTCCTCTTCGGGCAGGAGGCTAACCATAGGACCCTCGCCCTGGCCAAGATGAACCTTTACATCCACGACATCCAAAACGCCCACCTGGTGCTTGGTGATACCCTTCTCTATCCCAAGTTCAAGGAAGGAGAAGGGCTTAAGCAGTTCGACATAGTGATCGCCAATCCACCTTGGAATCAAGATGGCTACGACGAGGAGGTTTTGAAAAAAGGTGAATTCTGGAGGGAACGTTATAGGTTTGGTTTTACTCCGAAGCAGTCCGCCGACTGGGCCTGGATTCAGCACATGCTCTCCTCGGCAAAGGACGATACCGGGAGGGTTGGCGTGGTGATAGACAACGGCTGCCTCTTCCGGGGAGGCCGGGAAAAGATGATAAGAAGGCTGGTTTTGGAGAAAGACCTTCTTGATGCCGTTATCCTGCTTCCCGAAAAACTTTTTTACAACACTGGCGCCCCTGGTGCAATCCTCATCTTCAATAAAAACAAGCCCAAGGAGAGAAAGGGCAGAGTGCTTTTCATCAACGCCAGTCAAGAGTTCGAGCAACACCCAGAGGTGAGGAAGCTCAACCGTTTAGGAAGGGAGCATATCGAAAAGATAGCCAACGCTTACAAAAACTTCAGCGAAATAGAGGGTTTTTCCAGGGCGGTGGAGCGTAAGGAGATCGAGGAGAACGACTATAACCTCAACGTTACCCTCTACGTCTTCCCCGAGGAGGAGACTGAGGAGATAGATGTAACCAAGGAGTGGGAAGAACTTCGCAGGCTGGAAGGGGAGCTTGGAGAGATTGAAAAGAAGATTGAGGGGTATCTGAGAGAATTAGGACTTTAGGTCCTAATGATTAGGATTTAAAATCCCAAGGAGAGTGTCGAATAATTATGTCTAGACCCAGCTTGTTATTTTCTAAGTGCTCTCTCATTGCCGGGGGGCTTTTGGCGCAATGTTTTCTCAATCCCATACACCAAAGTAGCCAAAATGACGACTATGGTGCATTAAAATGAGAAAAATCGAAATTATAAACAGCTTCGCTAAAAGAGGGCAGACCTTCACCTTTGAAGAAGGCCTGATCATAAGTGGGCTTGGACGAAAAAGTCTGCGTGATCTTTTATATAAAATGGAAAAGCAGGGTTATATTGAGCGTATAGAAAAAGGCAAGTACATGATTGTCCCTCTTGGTGCAGAGAAAGGGAAGTATACTTTACATGAATTTGTAATAGGTTCTTTGCTTGTTAAACCTTATGCTATAGCTTATTGGAGTGCCCTTCATTTTTATGGGCTAACCGAACAGATCCCTAACACCGTATTTATTCAAACGACAGCGAGGAAGAAAAAGCAGGAAATTGAAGTCTTCGGGGTTACCTACAAGGTGGTTAAAATCAAAGGAACAAAGTTTTTCGGCATCAGAAAGGAGTGGATCGAGGAAACTCAAATAAATATTACAGATAGAGAAAAAACCATAATTGACTGCCTTGATAAACCGCAATATTGTGGAGGAATAGTAGAGGTCGCCAAGGCGCTGAGAGATAAAAATCTCAACAGACAGAAGCTCTCAGAATATGCACAGCGGATAGGAAATTCTGGGGTAATAAGGAGACTGGGCTATCTCTCTGATTTTTTGGGTGTTCATATTGCACTTCCGGCAATAAATACCAAAAACTACCTCCTACTGGATCCTACCATGCCTGAAAAGGGGGCCAAAGATGCAAAGTGGAGACTAATCCTAAACTTGGATAAAAGAATGTTGGATAAATTAGAATGATATCTTCAAGAGAGATTAAAGAAAAAGCAAGGGAATTCGGTGTTCCAGAGTCCACAATTGAACGAGATTATGCCCAGAATTGGTTGTTGAAATACCTCTCATCTTTGAACATGGCCTTAAAAGGTGGCACGGGTATCAAAAAGCTCTATATAAGCAATTACCGATTTTCTGATGACCTTGATTTCACTTTGCTTGAGCAGATGGATGAAAACACTCTGTCGGCTTTGGTCAAAAAGGCAGTCACTCAAGCGAGAGAGGAAAGCGGGATTAATTTTAGAGACGAAGTAGAATCAATAAAGACTGAGAGCGGATTTAGAAATACAGTCTATTTTCATCTGCTTCAAAGGGCTGCGGGAACCCCTATAAGCATAAGAGTCGATTTTACATCTCCTGATTATGAGCAAATTTTATTGAAAATTGAGCAAAGGCGAATTTTTCACCCCTACTCAGATGAATGTAACTTTTTGGTTAAGGCCTACTCCTTAGAAGAAATAATGGCCGAAAAAATACGGTCACTTTTTGAAAGGACCAGACCACGGGATCTTTATGATGTGTGGTTTCTTGATCCGAAAGTTAAAAGGTCAAAGGTACTCGCCATTCTTCCTAAAAAATTTGAGATAAGAGGAGTAAAATTTGATTTGTCCTCATTAGAGGAGAGGAAGAATGACTTTGCAAATGCTTGGGAAAAATCGTTAGGTCATCAGATTAAGGAGCTTCCAGATTTTGACCGTGTTTATGAGGTAGTTGTTGAGCAATTAAAACTATTGGCGCAATGGTTTTCTCAATCCCATACACCAAAGTAGTCAAAAATGACGACTATGGTGCATCAAAATGAGAAAACTGAGTAAGGTCAGAGAACAGCTTAAAAGACTCGCCGACAGATACGGCATCCAGATCATCTATGCCTTTGGCAGCAGGGCCAGGGAGGCCCTTGAAATGGCAGAAGGAAAGAGGGAATCCCTCTCCCCCGGACCATCTGATCTCGATATAGGCATAAAGCCTGAGCGGAAGTTGACGGTGGAGGAGAAGGTGGGAATTGCCTTGGCTCTGGAGGATATTTTCGATGTTCATCGAGTAGATCTTGTGGTTATTCCAGAGGTCCGGGTCTCTCTGGCCTTTAGGATAGTGACGGGGAAACTCCTTTATGCACGTGACCCGGTATATGAGGCGGAGTATCAGCTTTACATCATGAGAAAAAAGGCGGAGCTTATCCCTTATGAACGCATGAGACAAAAGATGATATTGGGGTTTTAAAATGACACCAGGAAAAATCAGCAAAGAGGTGGTAAGTGAGAGGGTTTCTTTGATTCAAAAGATGATAGAGGGTATAAAAGAGTTGCCGTTAAAGAACTGTCAGGAATTTTTAGGAGACATTTAGAAGGAGTCGGAGAATGCAACGATTAGTTGACCAATACCATATTCCGCAGGAAATTGTTGACATTTGGCGTAATGAGGAGGGAGAAAACCTACTTGAGGTTCAAAGAGCAGCCATTGAAGACTATGGTTTACTTGAAGGGAGGAGTTTACTAATAACTGCCCCGAGCTCTTCAGGCAAGACTTTTGTCGGAGAGATAGCCGCGATTAAGAGCTATTATGAAGGGAAGAAAACAATATTTCTTGTTCCTATGAAGGCAATTGCTGAGGAAAAATATTCGGAATTTGTGCGTAAATATCAAGAGTTTGGTCTACGCATCGCCATTTCAACTCACGACCGAACAGAGTTCGATGACAGCATTTTAGCAGGCTATTTTGACATTGCTATTATCATTTTCGAAAAAATGAACACTCTTTTGACACAAAAGCTAGCTGTATTGAATAGTTGTGGTTTAGTAGTTGTTGATGAACTTCAATTACTAAATGATAAATCGCGAGGGCCAAGTTTAGAAATCCTTCTCACCAAGATCAAAATGGTGAAAGAAGCAACCCCGGAGCGATTCCAATTTTTGGGTCTTTCGGCAGTATTAGCTGACCTTAACCAATTTGATAAATGGCTAAATGCAGCTCACCTCGAGGTTCGAAGTCGCCCTTTGGAATTACACGAGGGTGTACTATCAGCGGATGGAACTCTCAGAGTTCGTAAATTCAATACAGGTGAAGAACATAGAGAGTCAATTCCAGGAATCTCCGTAATCCCGGTTCCATCTGGGGTTCCTCGAAATTCGGGAGAAAGAGAATTATTGGAGGAATCGATTTTGCGAAGGTTAATTTGCCTCTGCAAACATTACATAAAAATGGGAAAACGTGTTCTAATTTTCAGAAAATGGCGACCGCTTACGATAAAGACCGCACAGCGCCTTGCACAAGAGTTGCAGCTTCAACCAGCAACTAAGGTTATTCGGGATCTAAGAGATATAGAGAGTACAAATTCCAGAGAACTCTTGATCCAATGTTTAGGTGGAGGGGTAGCATTTCACAATTCGGATTTGTCCCCTGAGGAACGGCTATCTATCGAAGCAGATTTTCGAGATGCCAACGGTCAGATTAAGGTGGTCTGTTCAACAAGTACTCTTGCGATGGGAGTGAATTTACCTTCTTCTGTGGTCATCATTCCTGACACTGTTAAGCCTGACCCTAATGCAGAGGATTTCCATGAGATTCCAATTAGTACAGCGGAATATAAAAACATGGCTGGAAGAGCTGGAAGGACACGATATGGAGAAGAGGGTATCTCAATTTTGCTTGCTAACTCTCCTGCTGAAGTTACCAAATACTGGCAGCACTATATTAACGGGCAACTTGATACATTGTTAGCTCCTCTCGCTAATGATGACCTGCGTAAAGTTATGCTTGGATTATTTGCTAGCGGTTTATGCAAGAACCAAGAAGAAGTTCAAACTTTACTCCTATCCTCCTACACTGGATATGTTCATTGGAATAGGAGTCCTAACTTAAGGAATGCCTTTATAGAAGTTGTAAGTAACAATTGCTCGTGTTTGCAGAGACACGGCCTTCTGAGGTTACAAGAAGATGGTAGTTTTTCTACTACTCCCCTTGGGACACTATGTGCAGCAAGTGGTGTTGAAATTGAGAGTTTTGTTCTGCTTCAAGAAATGCTTGAGAGAATTGACCCTTCGGATTGGGACCCATGGGAAGTCATATTTCCGTGTTTACACTGTCGCGAATTGAATAATTTGATAAGAATTTATATTCGTGTGGTGGATAGAGCGGAAATATGGCAAAGGCTGGAAGAGGTCGATCCCAAAAATCGTGAAGTTCTTTGTAGTTGGTCTCGGGAAATCTTAAGAAACCTTGATGATGTGGCGAGGAGGGTTCAGACATTTTTGATGCTAAATGACTGGATTAATGGTATGGAGATGCGCCGAATCGAGAATATCTACACAACGCCAGGTGGCAACCGAGTTTTATCAGGAACAATGTGGAATATTGCCGAGACCACTGCTTGGATGATCCAAACCATGTGTCGAATTGCCCGGGCATTGGGCTATGAAATTGACTTCGTAAACGTCCTCCAGATTCTTAGTGAGCGAGTAGCCCGTGGTGTTCCGGCTGAAGGTATAGAATTACATAAACTTGGAGTTCGTGGGGTCACACGAACGACGATCAAAAGATTAGTTGAAGCAGGATATGATTCACTGGACCGTATATTAGACACCCCAGCAGATGATTTTAAAGGAATTATTAGTCCACAAATTGCTCAACGGATTCACGAAGCCATAATTCAGAATATTGGGGAATCTCAAGAACGAGCTAAGCATATTCAATCATATCGTCTGGAAAAACAAGGCTACGATCCCAAAATTATTCGAGATATCTATGAAACAGAGGGAATCCAGTTAGAAAATGCTATTGTTGATTTGCTTAATGCGCCGCCCCTTAAGTTAGGAGCGGAACGAATTGTATATCAGAAAGAGGGCGAACCTGACATACGTTTGGCTCTACCCGAAGGGTTGTTAGTTGGATCAGTAACTGCGTCTAAAAATAAAATCTCCGATAGCAAATGCGCCGAAATTTTGAAATCTGGAGCACGGATGAATCCAACAGCCTTTGTGGTATTTGGACGCCCCGGATTTCACGATCTAGCTATTCGAAATGCGCCGCATTTGAACAAACAACTCGGAGGAGGAAAATCATACAAGCTGATCCCTATTCAAGAGCTTGGAGAACTCTTCGTTCGTGTTGTAGAGGGTAAACTAACAAGGAATTTATTTATTGATATCCTTATGAACGGGAAAGGTTTGATACAAGCTCACCTCATACCAGAAACCAACCAGCAGAAGAACAGAGAAGATTAAGAATATGCAAATCGATAGCATCCCGAAGGAGTGGACAATAAAAAAGTTAGGGGATGTTCTTGCATTAGATTACGGCAAAGGACTTCCAGAAAAAGCAAGACTAGGAGGCAACTATCCCGTCGTTGGCTCTAACGGAGTAGTGGGTTATCATAATCAAGCATTAGTAAAAGGTCCAGGTATAGTCATCGGTAGAAAAGGGACCATCGGGGCTATTTCTCTAATAGAATCAGATTTTTGGCCAATAGATACTACTTATTATGTAAAAGTACTACATGAAGAAATTGATTTGAAGTGGCTTTTTTTTGCCTTAATAAAATTAAATTTACCAAAGCTTAGTCTATCCGATGTTGTGCCAGGCCTTAAAAGAGAGTTGGTCTATACTTTAAAACTCCCCCTCCCCCCCCTCCCTGAACAAAAAAAGATCGCTGAAATTCTCTCTACGGTTGATGAGGCTATTGAGAAGGTGGGGCAGGCCATAGAGCGGACTCAGAGGTTGAAGCGGGGCCTGATGCAGGAGCTTTTAACAAAGGGCATCGGGCATAAGGAGTTCAAGGACACGGAGATTGGGAGGATACCGAAGGAGTGGGAGGTGGTGAGGCTGGAGGATGTTGCTGATCTTGAGAGAGGAAGGTTTGCCCATAGACCAAGAAATGATCCGAAATTTTATGGAGGCAACGTTCCTTTTATTCAAACAGGAGATATAAGTGAAGCAAATGGAGTAATTAGGAAGTATTCTCAAACTTTAAATGAAGAGGGGTTGAAAATAAGTAAATTGTTCAAGAGAGGGATAATAGTTATTTCGATTGCTGGAAATATTGGGGATGTAGGCATATTGAGCTTCGATGCTTGCTTTCCTGACAGCGTTATAGGAATAAATCCGGATAGTGAGAAAGTGGACCGCTTTTTCCTCATGTTTCTACTTCAACAATTCAAGGATAGACTTAATGCCGTTGCTCCTAGAAGTACTCAAAAGAATGTTAACTTAGAGATCTTAAGCCCATTTAAACTTCCTCTTCCTCCCCTCCCCGAACAGAAAAAGATCGCTGAGGTTCTTTCTGCGGTTGATCAGAGGCTTGAGCTCTTGAGAAAGCGGAAGGAGAGGCTGGAGAGGGTGAAAAGGGGGTTGATGGAGGATCTTTTGACGGGGAAAAGAAGGGTAAAAATTTAAATGTAACAGGTGATCAAAATGAACAAATTAGAATTTGATCCAAAGGACTGGGAAGAGATAACGCAGTATTTGGGAAAGTGGGAAGAATGGCGAAGAAAGAGAAAGGTAGGAAGACCAGACTCGACCAGCGATGTAATTTACCTGGTCCCTTTTACTATTGCATTAATAAAATCTCAAAACAAAATTGAGAAACTAACGAGGATCTTAATCGCATTGACCACGGCGTTGGTATTTCTCGGCGTTGTTGAATTAATAAAATATTTTGCTATGTGACAATAAATTTTGTTCAATTTATAGGTGAGCAAATCCCTGGGAAAGCAGAAAGAGGGAGAGACTGAAAAGAAGCTGATGTGAGGTAGAGGAGGTAAGGGGTAAAGACATCGGTACCAGTTTTGAGGTGGAAGGGGAAGGTGAGAAGTTTCGGATCGACCTCTTTCAGCAGGGTCTCAAGAAGCACCACCGGGAACTGGAGGATGTGGCTGCTCAGAAGTCCCCCTGATCGCTCCTTGAGGACTTCTAAAGGTGTCCTGCCTCCCATCCCTCTTCCAAAGTGAGGTCTGAAGAAGTTCCAGGTGT
>Ga0190361_1000014_pt1 | contig 89886 bp, 86 predicted proteins | sample 48721845_MG_FD_161273 | JGI IMG/M metagenome (GOLD analysis project Ga0190361, IMG submission 161273) | Hydrothermal vent microbial mat bacterial communities from Southern Trench, Guaymas Basin, Mexico - 4872-18-4-5_MG | ecosystem: Environmental > Aquatic > Marine > Hydrothermal vents >... | reverse complement strand
CCTTTCATTCACCTGATATGGCTGAAGCAGCTTTCTCCTTTCTTCTTCTTTTTCTTCCTCACCCATGGAGGCCCATACGTCCGTGTATATGACATCTGCCCCTTGAACTGCCTCTTCAACATCGTCTGTAAACTCTATTTTAGCACCAGTATCTTTTGCTATTTCTAAACATTTTTTAACTAACTCTTGCTTTGGCCTTAATTCTTCGGGAGAACATATGACGTAATGAAGACCCATCTTGGAACATCCTATCATCAAGGAATTCGCCATGTTGTTTCTGCCATCCCCCATGAAAACGAGTTTTATACCAGAGAGCTTCCCGAAGTTCTCTTCTATCGTCATGAGATCTGCCAAGACCTGTGTTGGATGATATTCATCAGTGAGACCGTTATAAACAGGGACTCCCGAATATTTTGCGAGTATCTCCACTGTTTCCTGTTTGAACCCCCTGAACATGATCGCATCGACCATCCTTCCCAAAACCCTTGCCGTATCTTCTATGGACTCCTTTGCGCCGAGCTGAATATCCTGTTTGGACAGAAATATAGCGTGTCCTCCTTCCTCGGCGAAAGCAGTTTCGAACGCTAGCCTTGTTCTCGTGGATCTCTTTTCGAAAAGCATGGCAAGGGTCATCCCCTCGAACCTTCTGTGTTTTTCCTTGGCTCTACTCTCTGCTTTAACCTGTCTGGACAGATCCAAAAGGTATCTTATTTCTTCTGGGGTGTAATCAAGGAGAGTTAAAAGGGATCTTCCCTTCAAGTTGACTCCCATACAGACTCACCCTCCCATTTCAATGGTTTCATCAACTCCTGGACCAGTTGATATGCACTTGATCTTACATCCCACCTCTCTCTCAATGAAATCTAAGAATCTGTCGAATTCTCGTGTGTTCAAGCTTTTCCATCCTCGAACCTCTTTGTACACTGGCTCAACGTTTTCTAAATTCCTCAAAGATGTGGGAACATCCACGATTTTTCCTTTCATTCTATACGAAACACACACTTTTATCTCTTCCATTCCAGATAGAACATCCGCCTTGGTTAAAGCCAAAGCACTCGCTCCCGATACCTCGACAGCGTATCTCAACAGTGGAAGATCGAGCCATCCGCACCGTCGTGGTCTTCCCGTCGTTGCTCCATACTCTTTTCCTCTTCTTCTCAACTCTTCTCCCATTTTTCCTTTTTCTTCAGTTGGGAACGGCCCCTCTCCAACTCTCGTAACGTACGCCTTGAAGACTCCCACCACCTCATCTATTTCTACAGGAAATCCAACACCAGTCTGAACACCCGTTGTTGAACAGTTGGTGGCCGTAACGAACGGATACGTCCCTGCATCCAGATCGAGGAGAACACCCTGAGTTCCCTCAAAAAGAGTGGAGCTTTCTCCTAAGATCCTTTTGAACTCCAATGTGTCTACAACGTTTTCAGAGATTTCCTCAAAAAAGGAAACGAGGTCCCTCAGAATTTCCTCCGCATCTATTTCCAACCCAAACACTTTTTCCTTGAGAGAGGCGCTTTTTTTCAATTTGCTCAGAAGGTGCCTCTCATCTTCCAAATCCTCTATCCTTATCCCAATCCTAGCGACTCTATCGATGTAAGAAGGGCCGATCCCCCTCCTTGTCGTTCCTATACCCAAATTCTCATCCAGAACTCTATCGATCTCTTTATGAAAAGGTAGAACAAGATGTGCCTGTTTGGATATGAGAAGTTTTTTCTTCGAACCTGGAAACATATCTTCCATCTCACTCAATTCCTCCAGAAGCACATCAGGGTCGATAACCACCCCTTGCGCTATGAACATCTTCAAATTTCTTCTCAAATCTGCAGATGGTATCAGATGGTGCACCGTCTCTTTATCGGGATAAACAACGGTGTGTCCTGCATTCGAACCTCCAGAGTATCTCACAACGATATCATGGTACCTTGAAAGGTATGTGACGATCTTCCCTTTTCCTTCATCTCCCCACTGAAGTCCAACAACCACCCTTTTCAAGTTTCATCACTCCCAAAGTATTCTTCATCTAATATACCCATTATCAGGACATCGTGATACTTTCCCCATTTGAACCTCTGTTTCCTCAATCTTCCCTCCATTTTGAAACCACATTTCTCGTAAACATGTATAGCCCTTTCGTTGTACTCGTAGACTCTGAGAAACACTTTGTGAAGATTGAGGTGCTCAAAAGCATATTTCAGCATCAGTTTTGTGGCCTCCGTTCCAAATCCCATGTTCCAGGAAGCCTTGTCGAAGATCACAATACCAAATTCCGCCACTCTGTCTATCCAATCTATGTTGTGAAGGCCTGTAGTTCCGACTATCACTTCGTTGTTCCGGGGAACGATTCCAAAAACGACATTTCTTTGATCCTTATAGAGATTCTCCACCCATTCCCGCTCCCTCGTGGTGTTCAGAGGAAAAACCATTTGAAGGTAACTTCTAACTTCTTCATCATTTATGTGAGAAACGATTCTCTCGACATCATCGGATTCAACTGGCCTAAGAATGACCTTTTCACCTTTGAGAATCATTCTCAAACCTCCTGAAAATGGCATCAACGTGTTTCAAGTGATGAGAAATTGATAACAATTCTTTCAATTCCTTTTCACTCAGATTTCTCATAACCTCTTCATCTTCCAGAAGAACTTCCAAAAGTTTTCTACCTTCTTTCCATGCTCTCATCGCATCTCGTTGCACAATTTCATAAGCTTTTTTTCTGGGGACACCCTTTTCCATCAACCCTATCAAGACACTTTCTGAGTATATCAAACCTTTCGTTATATCCAGATTCTTCAACATACTACCCTCATTCACCCTAAGGTTTTCCAATATCTCTTTTAGCTTCACCAGCATGTAATGGAGTATTTGAGTCGCCTCTGAAAATAGGAACCTTTCCGACGATGAGTGCGTCAGATCTCTCTCATGCCAGAGAGGCACGTTTTCCAATGCAACGGAAACGTATGATCGCAGAAGTCTTGAAAGCCCACACAGTCTTTCCGAGACGATAGGATTTCTTTTGTGAGGCATGGCACTGGAACCTTTCTGAAATTCATGAAAAGGTTCCTCGACTTCTCCTATCTCCGTTCTCTGAAGGTTCCTTATCTCCACCGCTATTCTCTCAACTGCTGTTCCAATTAAGGAGAGCGCAAATACGTACTGAGCATGTCTGTCCCTCGGAATTATCTGAGTTGATACTTTTTCCCTCTTCAATCCCAAAATTGAAAGTGCTTCTTCCTCCACTTCTGGCGGGATATGGGCGTAGCTCCCGACGGCTCCGCTTATCTTACCATACCTTATGTTTTCAATCGCTTCTTTCAATCTTTCTCCATTCCTTTCAAACTCCGAAAGCCATGATAGAACCTTCAAACCAAAAGTGATTGGCTCCGCATGCATCCCATGGGTTCTGCCGATCATGACAGTGTTTCTGTACTTTTTCGCCGTTCTCAAAAGGATTTCCTTTATATCTTCGATCTCGTTAAGTAATATCTCACCGGCTTCGACAAGGATCAAAGACAACGCTGTGTCTTTCACGTCGGATGAGGTCAAACCTTTGTGAAAGTAACGTGAAAGATCTCCTATTTGTTCCTCAACATGTTCGAGGAACGCTATCAGATCGTGTTTAATCCGTTTTTCTTTTTCCTTTATATTCTCAACATTTATTTTGATCCTTTCAGCTATCTTCTCTGCCGTTCCCTTGGGTATTCTCCTCAGTTTTTCGAGCGCTTTCAGAACCGCTATCTCCACTTCCAGCCACTTTCTGTACATCGTCTCCTCCGTCCACAGCTCCCTCATCGGTGATAGAGAATAGCGACTGAGCATCATCTCTCTCCTTCCTGAAGATATCCCTTATGAATATAAGTGCTACCACAGGGAATATCAAGAAAGCAAATTTTGAATATTTCACCCTGAGAAGGAGGTAAAGGGACAGGGATATGAAGAACCAAAAGAGCCCATCGAATATCCATATTCTTTTTTTTCTGAAGAAATCACATGGGACAGCAAGGATCATGGAAACAGATAACATGTTGAGAACCAGGGGATCCGGTGTCGATCCTCTCAAGAAGGGTAAACCAAAGACGGAGAATAGAAGTACCATGGTTACAGAATGCAACGTGTTAACGGATCTACTCCTCGCCTTCAAAAAATAAAAAGAGCTTAAAGGAACAAGAATTGAAGAGATTATCGAGTATTTCCAGGCGAGCACACTGAATATCAAGGACAACGCTATCTTTAACATCAGATTCTCTCCCTCCTGGATAACGTCACCACCGTTTCTACATGGAAGGTGTGAGGGAACATATCAAAAGGCTGAACCTTTTCTATGGAATATCCTCCTTCTACCAGAACTTTCAGGTCTCTTGCAAGAGTTGAGGGCTCACAGGATACATAGACTATTCTTGCTGGTTTCAGATTCAACAGGCGTTTCATCACCTTGATGCCAGCACCTTCTCTTGGAGGATCCAGGATAACCTTGTCGACTCTTCTATCTATAGAGCCAAGAAAATCTTCGACATCATTCTCTACAAAATTTACATTCCTCACTCTGTTTATGTTAGCGTTGGATTTTCCAGCTTTTACCGAGATTCTATTGGATTCGACTGCTATAACCTCCCTTGCACCTTTCGCTATTCTTATCGAGAAGGTTCCTATACCTGAATAAAGATCCAGAACGGTTTCGTTTCCCTCCAGTTTCAATTCCTTGTAAACATGATCCAACATCTTTCTGGTAATCCAGTAGTTGTTTTGAAAGAACGCAGTAGGAGGTATTTGAAACTCTTCCCAATCGAATCTTTCTAAGATAATTCCTTCCCCCCAAAGTGTTCTATAAGGCCCTCTGAGAACGACACTGTCTTTGGAGTTCATAACATGAATTATAGATGTTATACCAGGAACAGCACTTTTAAGTTTTTTCGCAAGTTCCTTTCCTTTTTGAAAAGATTCCGTCTTCGTCACAAATATGACCATCGTCTGGTTCGTGCTCACTGCATATCTCAACACCACATGTTTCAAAACACCTTCTTTCCTTTCAAAGTCATAGATCGGTATTTCAAAAATATCCAGCAGCTTCCTCAAATTCTTCAGGATATCGTTGAATATATCCGGCGATATTTCACAACGTTTGATTTTAACAATTTTATGCGAATACCTCATTTTCAACCCCAGATACCTATCCTTGGAAAGAGAAAATTCCATCTTCTCCCTGTACCCTGAAATCCTCTCACTCGGTACTACAGGAAGGACTTCCTCTTCTATTTTCCCAACCCTCTTCAACGTGTCTTCCAAGATGTTCTTTTTATATACGAGTTGTTCCTCGTAATCTATGTCCATCCATTGGCATCCGCCACAAACACCAAAGTGTGGACAAGGAGGGATTACCCTTTTGGAGGAGGGTTCTAAAACTGTGATAGTTTTTGCAAATGAAAAATCTTTTTTGGTTCGAGTGAGTTTTACCAGAACTCTCTCGCCAGGATACGCTCCTTCAACAAATACGGTCTTCCCGCTTGGTAATTTTCCAAGGCCATAGCCTCCATTGACCATCTTCTCTATTGTGACTTCCTGCAAGGTCATGAAGCATCACATCCTGTCGGGAGCCTCTACTCCCAATATTTCAAGGCCTTTTTTGATCACTGCTTGGACACCTAGCGAGAGGTTCAACCTAGCGTTCGATAGTTTTGGATTTTCAGGATCAAGAATCGTGTTATGGGTGTAGAAAACGTGAAAATCGTGAGAGAGGTCTTCCAAATACCTGGTCAGTTTATGAGGTGAAAATGTGAGGGCAACGTCTTCTAATACCTCATCGAATAAATCTAACTTTCTAAGAACTTTCCTTTCGTGTTCATTTTCCAAAAGATCAAGATTTTCTCCTTCCACAAACTCGATATTCTTCTCCTTGGCGTTTTTAAAGAGACTTGATATCCTTGCATGAGCGTATTGAACATAGTACACTGGATTTTCCATCGTTTTCATCTTTGCAAGATCGATATCGAAAACCATGTGGGTGTTTGGATCCACCATGGAAAAGAAATATCTGACAGCATCCACACCGACTTCATCTATCAATTCGTTCAGAGTTATGAACCTTCCCGCTCTTGTCGACATTTTAACCATCTCTCCAGATTTTTTCAGAGTCACAAACTGATGAATTATCACGTTCAGAAAGTCGTCTGAAAGCCCCAATGCTTTCATAGCAGCCTTCATTCTGTTGATATGACCATGATGATCGCTTCCCCATATATCGAAAACTTTTTTGAACCCTCTTTCGTATTTTTTGTAATGATAAGCTATGTCCGTTAGAAAATAAGTGAAGCTACCATCTCTTTTTATCAGAACTTTGTCATCTTCATCCACGAACTCAGATACCTTGAACCAAGTCGCCCCCTCTTTTTCATAGATATAACCCTTTTCTCTCAAAAATTCCAACACCTTATTTACCGTTCCATCTTCTATCAGGGATGATTCACTGTAGAAGACATCGAATTTTGAACCGATTTTTTCTATGGTTTCCTTCATTCCTTTTACCATCTCTTCGAGGGCTCTTCTTTTGAAAATTCCCTTGACGTCTTCGTTCCAAACGTTCAAGTATTTGTCTTTCCATTCTCCAACAAGTTTCCTTGCAAGATCTATCAGATATTCCCCCTTGTAACCATCTTCCGGTATCTCCAGGTCCTCTCTTCCGAGAACCTGATTGTATCTCACCCAGAGAGAATAAGCGAGGAGATCTATCTGTCTTCCAGCGTCGTTCAAATAGAGTTCTCTGGTGACATCGAAACCGAGAATCTCATAAACGTTGGCCAGGACATCACCGATTACTATCTGTCTCCCATGACCTACCGTGAAAGGACCCGTTGGATTGGCACTGCCATACTCGAACTGTATTTTCAAGGAATTTCCAATATTCTTTTCGAAAGCTCTCTCACCGAGATCCAAAATTTTTTTCAGAATCTCCAGCAAGGCACTCTTTGAAAACCAGAAATTTATGAAACCAGGCCCTGCAACCTCTATTTTTTGAAATAGAGGGTTTTTCGATAGTTCCTTGACAATATCTCCAGCAATTTCCCTGGGATTTTTCTTCAGTACTTTACCGTATCTCAAGGCGATATTGGAAGAGAGATCTCCAAAACCTTCAGGAGGGATTTCCAAATTGAAATGGGGTTTCTCACCAAAAAGCTGATAAAAAGTATTCTCTAATTCTTTCTTCACCTTCTCTTTCAACACCTTGCAACTCCTCCTGTTTTCATTTTCTCTGTTTCAACAGTTTCCAGTATCTTTCGTAACCGTTCTCGTAATTTTTAAGGTAGGAAACCAACTTCGATATATCCAAAATTGCCGTTAATTTCGCAGCTCCCACGAGATCAGATCTTGCCAGGTATCCATCTAAGTTGGGGGTTAATGGTATGGGAGCCGTTATGACGGATCTCCCCCTGTATACCTTTCCAAAGATTCTACCAGAGAGAGATGACTTTATCCCATAAACTCCCAGACTCTGGGATCGAGCCCATATATCCAATTTATCTTCCCAGAGATTCTCACTCGATTTTTTGGAGTACACGATGTATATGTAAACTTCCCTTTCCATGAAATGCCTGATCGTTCTGAAATCCTTTGCCTCCTCTTCGTTCAGTATAACCAATTTGTAACTATCCAGCTCCATTACCTCCGGTTTCTCCCTCAAAATATCCCTGTTGTATAGAAGATCACCCTTGTTGTAAACCTGAACTGTCATCTTAGATTCAGTATCCACTCCTCCCGAGACGATCGTGATTCCCAGCTCTTTTGAGAACCACTTCATCATGTTTATGAATCTCTCTGAGAGTAGTTCCTGGAATCTTTCTACATATATTGTGCCGGATTCAAAATAGAAATGCTTGTTCAGAAATGGAATGGCTCCCAGCAAAGATGTACCGAAGGATGGAGGAAGAACAAGAAGATCGATCTGAAACAAGGAATTCCTTATACTACGGTATATGAAGTTCAAAAGATCCCTGGAAGATTCAAAAATCCTGGCATCGAAGTGCAGAAGACAAACATGTATTCGATGAAAAGTTGTGATTTTTTTTATTGCTGGGTATTTCAAACCTTTTATGGTGAGTTTCCTTTCAGCTATGTATCCTAAAAAACCATCCAATATCCTTTTGAGCAGTTCCATCACCTCTTGATGGTGGGAATCTTCATTCCCTCTTCAAATCTCACTATCGAAGGAGCCGTACTTTCTGAAAGAATACCGTTCCCTTTTTGAGTCTCTTCCATAGGAATGTAAACGTTGTATTGTACCTTGTCCAAGAATTTTATAAGGGAGAGTACCGGAAAATGATTGTCCTGAGAGTATATCCAGAATTTCGCTTTGTAGAGAGCGAGTTCCCCTGGATTTCCCGCTTTTGAAAAAGCAACTCCCATCTGAGCTCCCTGAGACTTCCCAAAGTAGAAAACTTCTGGGTACATAGCCTCATTTCCACAAACGATCAGAATCTTTCTTCCTTCGAAATCGACGACTTCGTATTCCTGACTCTTCAGAGTCACCTCGCCATTTCTCATAACGACAAAAAAGTTCTCGGTGCCCATTATGGTAAATCTAGCCCCTGGAAATGGGGTTTCAAGCCACGATATAGAAACATCAACTTCCTCGAATTCCTCGAGGATCATTTGAGGACCAAGAAGAACCACCATTCAATCCACCTCGATTTAGAGTATATCACACCTTCTCCTGCCATAGCTTCATTTCTAAAGGGTCGTATAACTTGAATCTTATGCCGATTTTCTTCGCAAGATAAAGGAATGGAGTATCGAAAAGCGCAACTAGCCATTTCAAGAAATATGTGGTGAGCATTATGGAAAGGAAGGTCGAGGTATTCACAGTTCCTAGAAAGGCTATGGTTGTGAAAACGACGGTGTCTATAGCCTGGGATACCATGGTTGAAGCGTTGTTCCTGAGCCATAAAAATTTCCCCTTCGTCTTTCTCTTCCAAAAATGGAAAGCCCACACATCGTGAAATTGTGAGAGAAGATAAGCGGTGATACTGGCTATCGTTATTCTAGGCATTATGCTAAAGATCTTTCTGAGGGCAGGATCCATCGTGTCATATGGAGAGGGTTTGAAAAGAAGAGCGATTTGCATCCACAGTGTGGCAACCACTAAAGTCACAAAACCAAGTAGAACTCCTTTTCTTGCCTCTTTCTTTCCATACATTTCACTTAGAATATCTGTTGCGAAAAAGATGCTGGCGTAGAGGACATTACCCAGAGTGGCGGTAAAACCGAAAAGTTCCACTAGCTTCACAACTTGGATGTTACACACTATACCACTCATCACGATCAGACCAAACAAACCTACTTTTCCAAAGAATCTGTAAATGATGATTGCAGATGTTAAATCTAAAACCACAAAGATCATCCAGAGGAATTCGTTACTCATTCTCCTTCCTCCCATTCATCCAACTTCCAACAGTTTCAACCTCTCACCATACAAAATTTTTATTCTTTCCAGGATGTAAGAGTATTTCTTTTCGACCTCTTCTTCACTTAGAAGCTCCATCGCATCTTCTCTTGCCTGCAGGAGGACATCTTGATCCTCTATCAGATCAGCCACTTTGAAATCAGGAAGTCCATGCTGCCTCAACCCCAGAAGCTCACCAGGTCCTCTAACCTTCATATCGTACTCTGCTATTTCAAAGCCATCACTCGTGGATGCGAAAAACTGTAGCCTTTCCATGACATCCTCATCAACATCTCCTACTATGAGGAAACAATATGCCTGTTGCCCACTTCTTCCAACTCTTCCTCGAAGTTGATGGAGTTGTGCAAGGCCGAACCTTTCAGGATTTTCTATCACCATTATGCTAGCTTTTGGAACGTCTATGCCAACTTCTATAACGGTTGTCGAAACCAATATATCGTAATCTCCCTTGGAGAATTTGAGCATGACATCGTCTTTCTCTTCCTGGGACATCCTCCCATGGAGGAGTGCCACTTTAAACTCGGGGAAAACCTCTTTTGAAAGGTGTTCGTACATCTCCACGGCCGATTTGACATTTATCTTTTCGGATTCTTCGATTAGAGGATAGACTATGAAAGCCTGGTTTCCTTTCCTTACCTCCTCTTTCACGAATTCGAAAACTTCTTCAACTCTGCTGGCTGATACGAGAAGTGTTCTCACCGCCTTTCTTCCAGGAGGCATCTCATCTATGATCGAAACATCGAGATCTCCATAAACAGTCAGTGCAAGAGTCCTCGGTATAGGGGTTGCTGTCATGACGAGTGTATCCACAAGTTTACCTTTACTCATCAACGCTTCTCTCTGTCTCACTCCAAATCTGTGCTGTTCATCTATTATGACAAGTCCCAACCTTTTGAAATGAACATCTTCTTGTATCAAAGCGTGAGTTCCGATCACCACATCTATTTCTCCATTTTTCAACAAGGATTTTATCTTTCTCTTTTCAGCCTGTGGGGTCGCTCCAAGAATGAGAGCGACTCTTATCCCCATATCGGAGAAAGCCTCTTGAGTTCTTCTGAAATGCTGAATTGCCAGTATGGAAGTTGGTGCCATCAACGCAGATTGATATCCAGCCTCGCAGTTGTCTATCATAGCGAGCTGAGCAACAACCGTTTTACCGGATCCAACATCACCTTGAAGTAACCTGTTCATCGGTTTTTTCGACATCATATCTTTCCTTATCTCTTCATGAACCCTCATTTGTGCTTTCGTCAGTTCAAAAGGAAGTTTTTTTATGAATTCTTTTGCTAAGATCCCCTTTATTTCCTTCGGTATCCCACCAATTCTCTCCTCTTCTTTTCTTGAGAGAAGCAGGGCGAGTTGAAGGTAAAAGAATTCTTCGTATGCCAGTCTCTTTCTGGACTTTCTCAGATTGTAAAAGGTCTTTGGAAAATGGATTCCAAAATAAGAGCTCTTTATATCAAGGAAATTCCTCTTTTTTACGATAACCTCCGGCAGTGTTTCTTTCAGGGAGCACGAAATCCTGGGGATATTCTCTCTCATGATCTTTCTGAAAGTTTTTTGGGATATACCAGATGTGAGACGATATATTGGAAGGATCTCTTTGGTGTACACCTTCTCTGCTGGCACCACTTCTGGATTCGCCATTTCCAACTGATTGAACATACCCCTTTTCACGTTCCCAGTGACAAAAACGTCTTTTCCAGTCAACTCTTTTATTTGGTCATACATGTATTCCTGATTGAACCATTTGAGGAGAATCTGGTGTATACCATCTCCGAGTATCGCCACAACGAGTTTTAACCCTCTGAGTTTTTTCAATTCAACACTCAACAGTTTTCCCCTGGTTGTAAGTCTTTGCCCTGGTATCAGGTCTTTTATCCTCACGATTTTTCTTCTGTCTTCATAATCCCTGGGAAAGTAATTGAGAAGATCCCCCAGAGTTTTGAGTCCCAACTTCTTCAAGTTCTTCTCCCTTCCAGGTCCTACTCCTTTCGCGTATCGCACTGGAAGATCGGGAGGCATTCCTCCAGTATCACACTCGAGTTTCTCAACGAGAAACCATTCTCTCATCTTCTCTATCATTTTCAATCCATTGCTGACACGGATCTTCACTCTTCCTTCAGGAAGCTTTTCTATCTTCTCTATGTAATCGACAAAAAGAGATAGTTTCTCGGAAACCTCTTTGTCAGACAAAATATCATCCTCTAAAACTGACATATCCTTCCTCATTCTGTAAAGAACGGAGGATACATCCTTCTTTCCATGGAGAAACTTGATGAAATCCTTTTCTCTGTTGTCTAGAAAATCCTCAAGAAGAAGTGGTAGCATACGATTCACCTCTGTTTGACCCACTCCCAAACCTCTAAAGGGGATGGGATTCTTACTGGCTCAAGGCCAGCTTCCACGGGCTAATACCCGGGCCACACAGGTGTGAGTTGAACCTCACACCTACGGCGGGGGCCAATCCCGCTACTACCAGGCCACAGCCTGTATACTTCTTGTAGATGTTTATTGCCCCTACCCCATCACGATGATACTCAAAACCGCAATTTGGACATTTGAAATTACGGTTTGAAGGTTTGTGTTTGTAACCACAGACCGGACATGTCTGAGAAGTGTATTCTTCCGACACAACTTCAACCTTGATTCCAGCAAGTTCTGCTTTGTACTTAATTAAGTCTGTGAGACGCCTAAACATCCAACTATGGATCTTTTGGTTAGCTACTTTGTGGTATTTAGCCCGCTGTCTGATATCTGCGATATCACCAATAACGATCTTGGTTGCTTGTCTTTCAAAAACCCACTTGATGAAATTTGAGGTGATCTTGTGCAAAATATCGTTGATTTGACAAGAGAGCTTCCTCAGAACACGTCGCTTAGCCTCGAGAAGTCTTTTGTGCTTCCTCGAACCTGGTCTGGTTTTCGACAAAGCTCTTTGTAAGGATGTCAACCGCTTGTGGCGATACTGAATTTTAGAATTCAAAACACCACCATTCCAGATTCTCACCTCTTCGCCATCGAAAGCTGCAATGGGATGTATAACACCAAGATCAACAGCCACAACCTTCTCGGCCAACTCGTGAGTGATACCATCCACCTCAACACTCAGGTGGATGTAATATCTTCGATTTCGGAAATCCCACACAAGTTTCGCTAGCTTGATGGATTTGTTATCTAGCCAACCAACAAGCGTTTTGGGTAGTGGAACAACAAATGATCCGTTGCCACGACCATTTGAGAACACTAGCTTCGTGTCTTTGATGTGAATGGCGCTCGCTTTCCAAATAGTCGGCATGTGCTTCGTTGTCCTAAATGGAAGTCTGGCGTTTTTGTTCGATTTGCGCGCGATGAAATAACTTTTGAGCGCATTAAAATACTGCTGAACCATTGCTTGTTTAGAATGTGTGTGGAGTGGAATATCAGCACCCCATCGCAAGATATATCTCTGAACCGTATTTTGAGACAACCAAAATCCCTTCTTTTGGTAAATCTTCCTAACAAAAGACAAAGTTTTAGAATAAACCCTGGCTGCGTTTCGATTGATCTTATCGGCTGTCTTGTTTAGTTTTTGGGGCACCGGAATCTTGATGGTTAATATCAAACGTCTTAGCATTCCTCAATGTCCTCCCCATGCGATATTATCACATATCTTTAAATCAAACAGATGTTTCTACAAAATCAGCGCCTTACTCTCCCCCTAAAGAAGAAGAGTAAGGCGCTAGTTCTCATGTCACTCCAGGAGGATCAAGAGGTATTCCCAGATGATGACCATCACCGAAAAGACGAAAGCCAGTATCAAAAGAGCTGATATTATCAGGAAACCTTTTTTCATGATCCTCTTTACACCCGCCGGTGGGTGTGTTTATACCTCCTTGAATGAATTGTAATCACTCTATGTAACCAACGTAAGGTAGGTTTCTGTACTTTTCGTTGTAGTCGAGGCCGTAACCAACCACAAAAACGTTTCCTATTTTGAATCCAACAAAATCTAGGTCAACACCATGGTCACAGACTGTCTTCTCAAGAAAGGTCACAACCTTCAAATCCTTGGGACGGTATTTTCTGAGATATTTCAGAATGTATCGAAGAGTTAAGCCCGTATCCACGATATCCTCGATCACAAGAACGTACTCATCCTCTATGGATTCATCTATCCAGGATTTGACTCTTATTCTACCCGTGGAAGAGGATCCTTGGTAGCTCGATACATGAACGAAGGAATATTTAACGTTCAGGTCTATATTCAGGATGAGTTCACTGAAGAAATGCACAGATCCCTTGAGAACCCCCACAGCATGTATTGTGTCTGTGTACTGCTTGTAATAATCTGTTATTTCCTTTGCAAGCTCTTTTATCCTCTTCCTTATGGTGTTTTCATCTATTAGTATCTTGATGCTCATACGTTCATGACCACCACCTTAGTCTCCCCTGTAAGGTTTTCTTTGCTGACTTCAAAGGAGTTACCGACTTTTTCATAACTTCCAAACAGCGACGTGAAACTATCCACTCCCAGTATTCCGAAGGTTATGTATTTGGTCTTGTAATGCATTGGAATGACGATATCAGGTTTCACCGATTCTACTACCTTCTTGGCTTCTTGAGGACCTATTGTGAATGTTCCCCCAACTGGTATGAGTAAAACGTTGATTTCCCCCATCTCCTTTAAATGCCTTTCCTGAAGCACATGTCCAAGGTCTCCAAGATGCGCCACCCTAATTCCTTCCTTGAAGTCAAAGACGAAAACTATATTTTTTCCTCTCGATCTTCCGCCAACGTCATCGTGGAAAGTCTCTATACCCTTTATCGTAACTCCCTTGAACTCATGAACACCGGGGGTTTTGATAACCTTAAAATCCCCCTTGATCAAATGATGAGCATTGTGATCGAAATGCTGATGACTTTCCGTTATAACATCGGGCGTTACATCGGGTATCTCGTAGCCAACACTTCTGTCGAAGGGATCAGTCAATATCTTCACCCCATCACCTTCTAGTAGAAAACACGCATGCCCAAACCAGGTTATTCTCATACAATCCCCTCCCTTCAGACTTTCTGAACCTTCACCATATTGGTGGTCCCTGGTTTTCCAGGAGGGATACCAGCCGTCACTATCGCAACATCACCTTCTTCTGCTAATTTTCTCTCTCTCACTTTCTTTAAAGATTTTTCTATCAAGTCATCCGTCGTTTTGACTTCGTCTATGATCAGAGGGAGCACACCCCAAACCAGGGACAACCTGTGGTAGGTTTTCTCAAAAGGGGTTGTTGCCACTATGAGAGATTTTGGTCTGAAGCGAGCGACTCTTCTTGCAGTACTACCAGATGATGTCGAGGTTATTATGAGCTTAACTCCCAAATCCTCAGATAACTGCCAACACGCATGTGAAATGGCATCGGATATATCGTAAACAGTTGAGAAACTCCTCAACCAATCTAAAGATATATGACGGTAGAACTCCAAATTTTCTTCAGCTTTTCTTGCAACGCAATCCATGACTTTTATACAAGCGATAGGATATTTCCCAACAGCTGTTTCATCTGAAAGCATCAGAGCATCCGTTCCATCTAAGATAGCGTTTGCTATATCTGTGATTTCAGCCCTTGTCGGTCTTGGATTGTTGACCATGGATTCCAGGATCTGAGTTGCCGTTATTACAGGCTTTGCGAGTCTGTTTGCAAGTTCTATGATTCTCTTTTGAGCTATCGGTACCTCCTCTATGGGAACCTCGACTCCCAGATCTCCCCTTGCAACCATTAAACCATCGCTGACTTTAGCTATTTCTTCCAAATTCTGGAGGGCTTGTTTTGTCTCGATCTTTGCTATCACAGGTATGTCGTGGTTTCTTTCTTTCAAGATATCTTTCAATTTCTGAACATCCTCTTTTTTCCTCACGAAAGAGACAGCGAAATAATCCACATCCTCTTCTATACCGAGTTTAACGAATTCCATATCCCTCTCCGTTAAAGATTCTATCGAGAGATCCACACCTGGAACGTTGACACCTCTTCTGTGTGTGATCCTTCCACCATTTTTCACGATAGTTTTTATCTTTACACCATCCGTTTCCAGAACTTCGAGCTCTATCGCACCATCGGAAAGAAGTATCCTGTCACCTTTTTTCACATCCTTTGCTAGTTCCTTACAATTCACAGAAACGATTTCTCTGTTTCCAACCATCTCTTCCGTCGTCAAATAGAAGATTTGCCCCTCTTCCAACTCAACGTAATCTTCATTCAGATAGCCCGTTCTTATCTTCGGACCCGCCAGATCGAGAAGAATAGCAAGGGGAACTCCCTTCTCCTTTCTAACCTCTTTCAGTAGTTTTATCTTCTTCCTGTGATCCTCCAAATCACCGTGTGAGGTGTTGAGTCTTGCCACATTCATACCCGCATCTATCATCTTTTCCATCATCTCTTTACTTCCCGTCACAGGACCTATGGTACACACGATCTTCGTTCTTCTCATACACATCACCTCATGAAAGTATCAAAGCCAACTCGTACAGACTAAGATCTATCGTTTTCTTCTTGTTCAGAGCATCGGAAAGCGGTACACTCACAACTTCCCCTCTTCTCAAAGCCATCATGACTCCATGCTCTCCTGAAAGGAGTGTATCAACTGCTTTTGCACCCATTCTCAGAGCTAGAATCCTATCGAAAGCCGTGGGACTTCCTCCCCTCTGAACGTGCCCAAGAATTGTTATCCTGGTTTCATAACCTATCCTGTGTTCCAAATGTCTTGCAACCGTGTAAGCACTAGCGGCTCCCTCAGCGACGACGATTATACAGTTTATCTTTCCTCTTTTCCTCTCTTCCAAGAGCCTATCGGCAAGTTTCTGATAATCCACGGGAACTTCTGGTATTATTATCGCTTCCGCTCCCGTCACGAGCCCTGAAACGAGAGCGATGTAGCCGGTATTTCTTCCCATGGTTTCGACTATGAAGGCTCGCTCGTGAGATGAAGCTGTATCTTTCAATTTTTGTATGACATCGACAACCGTGTTCAAACATGTATCAACACCTATACTCATATCGGTTTCAGCTATATCGTTATCTATGGTTGCGGGAATACCGACAACAGGCACGTTGTAATCCATGTCCAAAAGCATGGCTCCTGTTAAACTCCCTTCACCACCTATGACTATTAACCCTTCGATACCTTCTTTTTCCAGGTTCTCCACGGCTCTTTTCCTACCCTCATCCACCTTAAATTCCTCGCATCTCGCCGTCCTCAAGATTGTTCCACCTTTTTCCATGATACCGGCAACATCCGCATAATCCAGCTTCAGAAACTCTCCATCTATCAACCCGGCAAATCCCCTTCTGACACCTAAAACCTCTATTCCCTGAGTTACAGCTTTTCTCACGACTGCCCTTATGGCAGCATTCATACCTGGAGCATCTCCACCACTCGTTAAAACCGCTATCTTCTTCATTCGCATCCCTCCACGCTCGAATTATAGCATCGTGCGATCATCCTTCAGTGTCGATTTCCTTTTCTATTTTCTCTTCTTCGAGTATCAAAAACATGACGATGATGAAAACACCAAGGGCAATTCCAGAGATCGCACCGAAAGAGATGAGAAACGAAACCAGTTTAACATGCGAGAACCACTTCTTATGAAAGACTTCGAAATCCTCTTTCAATAGATCTCCTATTGCCTTTTTCCAGTTCTTTTCGCGCCTTACCATTTGGAGTAGCTTTCTAAAATTCTTCTTTAAAGGTACTCTTTTATCCAGAAAGAAGAAAAAGTGCGCACAGGAAAAGTAGAAACTCTTTAAAATGCTCTCTTTCGATGGGTAATCGGAAAAAGAAATTGGATCCACCGGTTTTAGAAAAACGGGAAAAGAGATTTTACCAGGAATCCCCTCGAACCATCCTGCAAGCCCTTCATGTACCCATAAAGGGACGGAGACATCATTCCTCCTACTCCAGAGAGTTAAATAAACATGCATTAACTCGTGCCTCAGGATCTTCTCACTATCCTTCCCCAGCTTTATGTATACAAAGCATTCGTATTCTGAGCACCTTGCACTTCCGACCCATGGTTTAAGAAGATCACCTTCAAGTTTTTTTATGAGCACTTTCCTATCAGGTTCAAACCCAAACAATCCCGTGAGTTCATTCTTGATAACAGAGAAATTCTTGGAGATCAAAAAGCTCAGTGTTTTATCTTGAGACATTAAAACGGGTGTCAAAGAGAATCCGATCGCGGAAATCAAGATGATTATAAGGCTTTTCACCTTTTTCATAATCTCAAAATCACCTTCAAAGATCCTCTAGCCCTTTCGAACGCTTCCTGGAAATCTTCAAGATCGAAAACAGAATCTATCATATCTTCCACCACTATTTTGCCACTCTCCAAAGCTCTTATTGCCGGCTCGAAAGGGCCACATCTTGATCCAATCAAGGTGATTTCCTTGACCACTATCTGGGATACATCCACCGAAGGAAAACCCTTTATGGTGGTTTTCAAAATGACTATTCCTTGAGGTCTTACCAAGGAAACGGCGAGTTTCAGACCATCTTCTCTTCCTGTGGCATCGACAACGACATCGTATTCACCGAACATATTTTCCGAGATACCGCTTAATAGCAGAGTCCGTGCTCCCCATTTTTTTGCTTTTTCTAACTTCTCCTCATGCTTTCCCACACAAATGTGAGGTATTCCAGAGTAAGAAAATACCTTCGATATCAAAAGGCCGAGTTTACCATCACCCAGGATCACAGCTTTGGATGTTGGAGGAATATGGACTTGTTCTAGAACCTGAAAAGCTGCTGCCAAAGGTTCCACGAAGACAGCTTCTTCATCAGAGATGTTGTCTGGAAGGATGTGAACGTTTTCCTCAGGAAGAACGATGTAATCGCTGAAAGCGCCATTCAAATCCTTTATCCCCAATACTCTTATGTTTCTGCAGTGCTTTTTCAACCCTCTTCTGCACATGTCACATGTCCCACATGAAACGTTTATCTCTCCAACCACTCTCTTTCCAAGGATCTCTTCAGGTCCTTCAACCACTTCTCCAACGAATTCATGACCAGGTACCCCTTTGAAATCCATATAACCTCTCAATATTTCAAGATCGGTGTTACATATCCCAGCCAGTTTTACCTTTATGAGAACCCAACCTTTGGGAGGATCTGGCCTTGGTAGATCCACAAGACTCAATTTCTCTCCATCGAAAAACAACGCCCTCAAAATTTATCACCCTCTTTTTGATCTTAGTATAGCATTTATTTTTGATCTTTCTTTGTTGTAGAATTCTCCTTAGGAGGAGATATCTATGGGATGGAAAGTTCTCATTGAAACAGACAAGGTAAAAGCAGCTTTTATAGAATCCCTGCTTCGTAATGAGGGGATACCCTTCGTTGAAGAATCAACCAACATAACCCCCGTTATATTCGGATCGGGAGGTTCTGTGAAGATTTTGGTCCCCGAGGACAAACTGGAAGAAGCAAAAAGAATACTTGAGGAGGGGATAAAAGATGACTGATGCAAAAAAGACACCTCTTTACGATGAGCATGTCAGATTCGGTGCAAGGATGTTCGAATTTGCCGGATGGGTTATGCCGCTTCAATATGAAAGCATTACCTCGGAAGTGAAGGCTGTCAGGGAGTGTGTTGGCGTCTTTGATGTTTCCCATATGGGAGAGATCTTGATCGAGGGACCTGATACAATCGAGTTCGTTGACAAGTTGATAACGAACGATTTCTCTTCAATCAAAATCGATCAGGTTCTTTATACGGTCATGTGCAACGAAAAAGGAGGTATCGTGGACGATCTCTTGGTGTATAAATTTTCAAAGGATAGAGCGATGCTCGTCGTCAACGCTGCAAACACCGAAAAGGACTACAACTGGATATTGAGTCACTCTAAAGGTTACGATGTTTCCGTAAAAGATGTCTCAGAAGATTTCGTGCTGGTGGCTTTTCAGGGTCCAAAAGCTCAAGAAATTCTTCAAAAGATCGCCAGTATCAGATTGGAAAAACTCAGATATTACCATTTCACAGAAGCTCGGGTTAGAGGAGTAAAGGGTTACATCTCTCGGACTGGATACACAGGTGAAGATGGATTTGAAATCTTCGTGAAGCCGGAAGCAGGTGTTACCCTTTGGAGGACTCTCTTGGAATTCGCTATAAAGTATGGAGGGAAACCTGCAGGGCTTGGCGCAAGGGATCTCTGCAGGCTCGAAGCATCGTACATGTTATATGGAGAAGATATGGATGAAAACACCTCTCCTCTCGAGGTTGGTCTTTCCTGGGTTGTTAAATTTCACAAGGATTTCATAGGGAAGGAAGCGCTTTTGACCCAAAAAGAAAAGGGGGTGAAAAGAAAGATCATAGGCCTTGTTCTGAAAGGTAAAAGTATAGCGAGGCACGGTTACAAAGTTTTCAAAGATGGGAAAGAAATCGGCAATGTCACAAGTGGGAATTACTCACCAACCCTTGAAAAGTCAATAGCCCTCGCCATCGTACGATCTGGATCCGTTAAAAATGGGGACGAAGTGGAAGTTGAAGTTAGAGGAAGGAGGATAAAAGCCGAGGTCGTGAAGCTGCCTTTCTATAGAGGTACCGTCAAATCGGGAAAAAAAGCTAAGGAGGTGTGAATATGAAAAAATATACGAAAACTCATGAGTGGATAGAACTGAGTGATGGGACGGGAACGGTTGGAATAACGAACTATGCTCAGGAAAGATTGGGAGATGTGGTCTATGTGGAGTTACCAGATGTTGGAAAGAAGGTCAAGAAAGGTGAAACGGTACTAACCATTGAATCTGTAAAAGCAGCAAGTGACGTTTACAGTCCTGTCGATGGTGAAGTGGTGGAAGTCAACGAAACTTTGAACGACAACCCGGGATTGATCAACGAAGATCCCGAAGGAAAGGGATGGATATTCAAAATCAAAGTGGAAAACCCCTCTCAGCTCGATGAACTCCTTTCAGAGGAGGAATACAAAAAGTTCTGTGAGGAGGAAGGAAAATGAAGAAGTATCCCTACATTCCTCACACGGAAGAAGATATAGAGGAAATGTTGAAATACATAGGAGTGAAAAGCATAGAAGATCTTTTTGCTGAAGTCCCAGTTACCATAACGAGCGATTTGAAGATACCCGAGTCTCAGGATGAGTTCTCAGTGAAAAGACATCTGGAAAAGTTAGCGAGTGAGAACATTTCACTGAAAGATCTCTCCGTTTTTATGGGTGCTGGCGTTTATCTAAGGTATATCCCCTCCGTGGTTCACCACATAGCGATGAAGCCGGAATTTTTAACGGCATACACTCCTTACCAAGCCGAAGTCTCTCAGGGAACCCTTCAAGCTCTTTTTGAGTATCAGACTATGATATGTGAACTCACGGGTATGGAGGTTGCAAATTCCTCCATGTACGATGGGGGATCGGCAACTGCCGAAGCCGTCCTCATGGGACTGAGAATTTCAAAAGGAAGGAAAGTTCTCGTATCCAAAGCTGTTCATCCTGAATACAGGATTACGACGAAAACTTATGTGAAAGCTCAAGGATTCGAAATCATTGAAGTGGACTTCGATAAAGAAACAGGTGAGACATCACTTGATGACTTGAAGAGCAAGTTGGATGAGGAGATAGCGGTAGTTGTGATTCAGTATCCGAACTTTTTTGGCATTGTGGAGGACCTGGAAAAATTGCGAAATGAGATACCGGAAAATGTGGTGTTCGTTGTTGTGGCTGAGCCTGTGTCTCTAGCCTTGCTGGAACCTCCTGGAAAGTTCGGAGTGGATATCGTTGTGGGAGAAGGGCAAAGCTTGGGACTCTACCCCTCCTTTGGAGGGCCTGGCCTTGGCTTTTTCGCAACTCTTGAAAAACACGTGAGGAAGATGCCAGGAAGGATCATAGGAGAAACGAAAGACGTCGAAGGAAAGAGAGGATACGTCATGATCCTTCAAACAAGGGAACAGCACATAAGAAGAGCGAAAGCAACTTCGAACATATGCTCGAACCATGCTCACTCAGCTCTCACAACGGCTGTTTACATGAGTGTCATGGGAAAAGAAGGACTGAAAGAAGTCGCTTATAGATCCATGAACACAGCTCATTACCTTTTGAAGAAGCTGGAAGAGATCGGATTTGAAAGAAGATTCAAAGGACCATTTTTCAACGAATTCGTTTTCAAGGTGGGAGAGAATTACGAAAAGAAGTGGAGGGAAATGGTGAAGAAGAAAATACTCGGTCCATTACCTCTTGCCAGGTTCTACAAAGAACTTTCTGACTGTGCTCTTGCCTGCACAACAGAGGTTACATCATCTGAGGACATTGAAAAACTCCTGGAGGCGATAAGATGACGATCTTTGAAAAGTCAAAAAAGGGAAGAAAAGCCTACACTCTCCCTCCTTATGAATTTGAAGATGTTGGAAACGACATACCAAAGCATCTTTTGAGAAAAGATCCACCAGAGCTCCCAGAGGTTCATGAGTTGGACGTGGTAAGGCATTACACAGAACTTGCGAGAAAGAATTATGGAGTTGATGTGGGATTCTACCCCCTCGGATCTTGTACAATGAAATACAATCCGAAGATGAATGAGGATCTAGCGAATCTCGATGGTTTCAAATACCTTCATCCTTATCAACCGGAGGAAACAACTCAAGGTGCCTTGAAACTCATGTATCACCTCAAGGAACTTTTATGTGAAATAACTGGTATGGACGATATGACGTTGGCACCTGCTGCTGGAGCTCACGGAGAACTCACAGGTATGCTCATAGTGAGGGCTTTCCATGATTCAAAAAATGATACCAAGAGAAAGAAAGTGATTGTACCGGACTCTGCACACGGTACCAATCCAGCATCGGCTTCGATGGTGGGATACGAAGTTGTCGAAATAAAATCGAGTTCAGAAGGTTTGGTAGATCTCAAGGAACTTGAAAAAAATCTGGATGACGAAACCGCCGCCGTTATGCTCACGAATCCGAACACGTTAGGACTCTTTGAAAAGGATATAGAGAAGATAACGAGTATGGCACACGAGGCGGGAGCGCTCCTTTACTATGATGGGGCGAATCTGAACGCGATAATGGGAAGGGTAAGGCCCGGAGATATGGGTTTTGATATAGTTCATCTGAATCTCCACAAGACGTTTTCAACACCCCATGGAATGGGAGGACCTGGAAGTGGACCAATAGGTGTGAAGAAACACCTTGCCGATTTCCTACCTGTTCCCGTTGTGAGGGAAAAGGATGGAAGGTATTATCTGGATTACAACGTTCCCAAAACCATCGGTATGGTAAGGAGCTTTCTGGGAAATTTCTTGGTTTTAGTGAAGGCGTACGCTTATATCCTTTTGATGGGAAAAGATGGCTTGAAATTTGCAAGTGAAATGGCAGTCCTGAATGCCAACTATCTGAGAAAGAAACTGTCCGAGTTCATGAAAATCGCTTATGATAGAATCTGCATGCACGAATTCGTGGTTGATGGATCGTACCTCCTGAAAAAAACAGGTGTGAAAACTTTGGATGTCGCAAAAAGGATCCTGGATTTTGGTATGCATGCTCCCACCATATATTTCCCTCTCATAGTTCACGAAGCGCTGATGATAGAGCCAACGGAAACGGAATCCAAAGAGACACTGGACAGATTCGCGCAGATCCTTGAGAATATAGTCAAGGAAGCTGAAGAAAATCCTGAGATCGTTAAAACCGCACCCCATAAAACACCTGTCAGAAGATTGGATGAAGTGACGGCTTCTAGAAAACCCGTCTTCAGATGGAGGTGATAGTATGGAGTTTGTGAGAACAGATAAAGCGCCAAAAGCTGTCGGACCATATTCTCAGGCTGTGGTATCGGGAAATTTCGTTTTTGTATCGGGTCAGATTCCCCTGGACCCAGAAACGGGAAAGATGGTCGAGGGTGACATAGAGGAAAAAACCAAGAGAGTCCTGGAGAATGTATCTGCCGTTCTCGAGAGTGTGGGACTTTCTTTAAAAAACGTTGTTAAAGTCACTGTCTTCATCACGGATCTTTCCAATTTCGAAAAGGTGAACAAGGTTTATTCCGAATTCTTTGATGATCACAAACCCGCCCGTTCCTTCGTTGAGGTCTCCGCTCTTCCAAAGGGAGCTGAGATAGAAATAGAAGTCATCGCAGAGAAAGGGTGAAACCATGTACCTTCAAGACGTTATAATGAAGCTCAGCGAGTTCTGGGCAAACCAAGGATGCTTCATAGATCAGCCGTATGATTTGGAGGTTGGAGCTGGAACATTTCACCCATCGACGTTCTTTGGATGTTTGAGAAAAGGTGAGTGGAAGGTGGCGTTCGTCCAACCGAGTAGAAGGCCAACAGACGGCAGATACGGTGAGAACCCCAACAGACTTCAAAGGTATTTCCAATACCAGGTGATAATAAAACCTTCTCCTGAAGAGTCACAAGAGATATATCTTAAATCCCTGGAGAATTTGGGAATAGATCTATCGAAGCACGACATCAGATTCGTTGAAGACAACTGGGAGTCTCCTACTCTTGGAGCTTGGGGAGTTGGATGGGAAGTTTGGCTTGATGGACTTGAGATCACACAATTCACATATTTTCAACAGATAGGTGGTATCACATTGAACGAGATACCTCTTGAAATAACGTATGGTCTTGAAAGAATAGCGATGTACCTTCAAAACGTTGATAACATATTCGAGATAAAGTGGAACAAAAGTGTGAAGTACGGGGATATCTTTCTGAAAAACGAAGAGCAATTTTCCAAGTACAACTTCGAAAAAGCAAGTACTGAAAGACTCTTCAAGATATTCGATATGTTTCAGGAGGAGTTCTTCTCCCTGATAGACGAAAAACTCTATTTACCGGCTTACGATTATCTCCTGAAGTGTTCCCACGTTTTCAACCTTCTTGACTCCAGAAACGCCATAAGTGTCTCTCAAAGACAGGAGTACATAAGAAGGATTCAAGGAATGGCAAGAAAGGTCGCCAAGGTTTTCCTGGAGGTGAACGAATGAAAAAAGCTCTATTTGAACTAGGTGTCGAGGAATTGCCCATAAGCGAGATGGAATCTATTCTGGAACAGCTAGAGAGGAACATAAATGAGGTTCTGAAAGGAAACAGGCTCTCCTGCAAAGATCGTAGGATCTTCATAACTCCAAGAAGAATCAGTTTCATTTTGTACGATCTTCCCGAAAAGCAGACCGATACCACTCTGGAGAGGAAAGGCCCTCCCCTCAAGATCGCGTTCGATGAAGAAGGAAAACCGACCAAAGCTCTTCTAGGATTTCTTAAATCGAACGATGCGGGACTAGAGGATATCGAAAAAAGAGGAAACTACATTTATCTTGTGAAAAAAATAGAAGGTAAGAAGTTAGAAGAGATCCTTCCAAAAGTGCTCGAAGAAATAGTGAAATCTCTATCTTTCAAAAAAACCATGAAATGGGGAAAAGGTTCTTTTGAATTTGTAAGACCCGTTCATTGGATAGTTGCGATGGTGAACAATGAGGTCTTGCCTTTTGAGATGTTCGGTGTGAAATCCTCGAATGTCTCGAAAGGTCATAGATTCCATTCGAGTGATGTGAAAATCGAATCTGTGGAAACCTACATCGATCAGCTGAAAAGGACTTTCGTTCTGGTAGATCATGAAGAAAGAGAAAGGATAATCCACGAAGAGGTTAAAAAAGTTGGTGGAAATCTCGAAGAAGATGAAGAGCTCATCAAGGAGATAGTATGGCTGACGGAGTATCCCTCTCCTATACTCGGTTCCTTTAAAGAAGAATACCTCACGCTGCCCGAGGAGATAATAACGGTTACGATAAAGCACCATCAGAAAGCTTTCACGTTGAGAGATAACGGGAAGATAAAGAACATGTTCCTTGCTTTCATGGATGGTCCAGGTGATCCAGAAGGAAACGTCAAAAAAGGTTATGAGAGAGTTGTGAACGCAAGGCTTGAAGATGCAAGGTACTACTATTTTAAAGATCTTGAAAGGTCTCTCGAATCCTTCAACGAGGAATTGAAGGGAATCATCTTTCAGAGGAATCTGGGGACACTATATGATAAGGTTCTCAGGATAAAGGAATTGTCCAGTATTTTGTGTGATAAAATTGGAGTGGATGAAACCTATAAAACCAAAGTGATGAGAGCTGCGATCTTGAGTAAAGCGGATGTCGCAACTAAGGTTGTATTTGAATTTCCAGAGCTCCAGGGTATCATGGGAAGGATCTACGCAATCAAACAAGGAGAAGATGAGGAGGTCGCCTGGGCTATCCAAGAGCAATACGAGGATGAACCGGAAAACGTCATAGGAGCGATAGTAGGTATAGCAGACAGAGTCGATACGATCACGGGAAACGTTCTGATAGAAAACCTTCCAACTGGCTCTAAAGATCCATTTGGACTCAGAAGAAAAATGGACGCAATCTTCAAGATCTCGAGAAAGTACGAGTGGGATCTCGATCTGGAAAAACTTTTTAAGAAATCGAGAGAGCTCATCGGCATAGATAAAGAGGGATTTTGGAGAGATCTCGAAGAATTCGCTAGAGGCAGATTTTACGCTTTCCTTGTGAACACCCTGGGAGTTCCATACGATGTGGCAAGAAGTGTGAACCACCTGTGGGTAAAACCCTTAAGAGGGATACTCTCAGCAGAAGCCATATTTGAAACGCTGGATTCTAAAGATTTTCAGGATCTTGTCGTTGGTTTTGAAAGAGTTCATAACATCACGAAAAAACATGAATCAAGGGTATACGATGGGGCGCTTTTCCAAATCGAAGAGGAGAAAAAGCTCCTCAACAAATTTCTTGAAGTGAAGGATAAGGTTAAAAAGGCCCTTGATCACTTGAATTACAAAGAGGCGGTCAGAAATCTCATAGAGTTGAAACCCTTCATAGATTCTTATTTCGATAACGTCTTCGTCATGGTTAATCAAGAAGATATAAGACTCAACAGATTGGGATTTTTGAAGAACATAGATGACCTGTTTATGGAAATAGGAGATTTGAGTTACTTGGTCAAGAGGGAATAAGAGAATTCCTGACTAATGGAGGTGTCGGATGTTGAAGATACTCCTTATAAATCCATTGAATACAGGTTATTACTACAAATTGGGAGCGATATATCCTCCTTTAGGACTTGCCTACCTGAGTTCCGTTTTGAAGGAAAAGGGTCATGAGGTTAGAATCGTCGATATGAACGTTGAAAAATTTGATTACAAAAGTTTTGATTACACCGAATATGACGTTGTGGGGATATCCGTCGATACAACAAGATTCTCATTGGCTTCCAATATAGCTAGAGTGGTGAAACAGCAAGGCGTTCCGGTGGTTTTTGGAGGGCCCCACGCCAGTGCGGAAGTGAACGATATTTTGAAAAAGGGAATAGCCGATTACATCATCTTGGGAGAAGGAGAGAAAGCCTTTCTGAATCTGGTGGAAGCCATAAAGAATGGAGAAAAGTATCCCAAAATACCTGGTCTTGCGTATTTGGAGGATGGTGTTGTGAGGGTTCATCCAAAGGAGTTCATAAGAAATTTGGATGAAATACCGTTTCCCGATAGGGAGAATCTTCTTATGGATAGGTATAAAACTAAATTCGATGGAAAACTGGCAACGAGCTTGATAACTTCGAGAGGATGCCCTTTCAATTGTGAATTTTGCTCTGCTTCACAGTTCATGGGGTTTTTGTGGAGGAAAAGAAGTGTTCCCAACGTGTTAGAGGAGATAAAACTTCTTGTGAAAAAATACGGATATGGATCACTGATATTCTTTGATGACAACTTCACTCTGGATCCAAAACGCGTTATCGAGATATCCGAAGGGATATTGAAAAATGATCTGAAAATAAGTTGGTGGGCTTTCTCAAGAGCCGATGAAATCCTGGGGCACGAAGACATGGTGGAAGCCATGGCAAAATCCGGTTGTAAGATGCTTTTCATAGGATTTGAAAGTGCAAGTGATGAGACTCTGAAAGAATTCAACAAGAAACTCACCAGTTCCATAGCGTTCGATGTCGTCAAGATTCTGAAAAAGTACAAGATAGATATATTCGCAAGTTTCATTTTAGGAGCGTTGAGTGATACCAGGGAAACGATAAAGAAGACTGTGAAGTTTGCGAAAAAACTTGGAGCGAGTATCGTGCAATTTTCCATATTGACACCTTATCCAGGCACCAGACTGTTTGAGAAACTTCGTTCTTCCCTGCTGACGAAAGACTACGAAAAATACGATGGAACCAATTTGGTGTTCAAACATCCAAATTTCACACCGAAAGAATTGAAAAAGCTGTTCATAAGAGCTTATTATTACATATACACTTCTCCAAGATTGATCTTCAGAAGAGGACTTCCTTTCCTCTGGAGACTCCTTAGGAACAAAGCGCCGAATTACAATTACACTGTCTTCGTGTTCTGATATGTTATGTGTGAAATTTTTTCAAAAAGTGAAATCTCCCATGATTTCTACTCTTTCGAGACCGAGGTTGAAGAACCTTTCATAAAATTCTTCTGCCATTTTCTTCAGATCCAGCTTATAGAGAATTTCAGGATGTAAAATCTTCGCACACCAATACAATCCGAGTATCCACTTTGGACACGGGTCTATCCAGTTCTCGCCATCGTTTGGTACTATGTAAACCCTACCTTCTCTGGCAGCTTTAGTCCTTTTCCACAGCGGATCTGCAAGGATGAATTCCTTTGCCCTTTGAGCGAAACTCCTGTACTGTATGATGAGGATAACATCAGGATCCCATCGAGCGACCTGTTCTGCATTGATGGTTTTTTTGCCGCGAAGATCTCTGGAGGCACAGATACCTCCTGCAAGTTCCACCAATTTACTTTGGAACATATCACCACCGAACGTTCTGTAAGAGTGGGTTTTCCCGTCGTAGAAAACTATCAAAACCGATGGTTTTGTAGAAATACCTTTCACATAATCTTTCAGATCGGATAAGCTCTTTGAATAGTAATTTATTATCCCTTCGGCTTTTTCCTCTTTTCCAAAAATTTTCCCAAGAATCCGTATCGTGTTATTTATATCTTCAACGCTTTCCAGCTTCACGAAAACCACAGGTATCCCAAGAGCTTCCAGCTGCTTCATATCTCTCTGATTCGCCTGCCAGTAGGCCGATATCACAACCTGAGGGTTTTCTTTTTTCACAAACTCGATGTTCAAACTTCTACCTTTCAAAACCTTATATTGAACCTTCTCATCGAGCAACTTGTAGAATTCTTTACCAAGAAACATACCTGCATAAAATTTGTCTCCTTCTCCCAACAGGTATATGAATGGAGGAAGGAGTCCATAGTTTGCAATAACCTTTTTGACAGGCTCCTCTATATGCACGATCCTTCCCAGCGAATCCGTCACTGTAACACCAAATCCTAAAGACACAATAAATAGAGTAAAAACAAATATGGGAAAGAGCTTTCCCATCGGTATCACCTCTGCATTATCTGTTCACATGTTTGCAAGTTCTACAAGTTTCTCAACCGTCTCTTCGAAAGAGGTTTTCTCGTACATTCCCTGTCTTAGGAAATCGTTTATTTTATCTATCATCTCTATGGCTTTATCTATCTTGGGATTTGTGCCCATCTTGTAAGCTCCTATATCTATGAGATCTTTCGCATCCTGATATGTTGCCAGAAGATCTCTGAGCTTCCCTGCTGATTCATAGTGCTCATCACTCACAACTTCTATCATGAGCCTGCTCACACTCGCAAGAACATCAACAGCGGGATAATGATTGGCCTCTGCGAGTTCTCTTGAGAGTATTATGTGACCATCAACTATCGACCTTACAGTATCCGTTATGGGTTCCATGAGGTCATCTCCTTCGACCAAAACCGTGTATATCGCTGTTATGCTTCCTTTATCCGAGTTTCCAGCTCTTTCGAGGATCTTGGGAAGATTTGCAAAGACGCTGGGAGGGTATCCCCTGGTGGTGGGAGGCTCTCCTATAGCAAGTCCTATCTCTCTTTGTGCCATCGCCCATCTTGTCAGAGAATCCACCATGAGCAGAACGTCATATCCCTGATCCCGGAAGAATTCCGCTATACTGGTAGCGGTATAAAGGGATTTCACACGCAGAAGCGCCGGTTGATCCGACGTTGAAACCACAAGAACAGACCTTTTCAATCCATCCTCTCCAAGATCCCTCTCTATGAACTCTCTGACCTCCCTTCCCCTCTCACCTATCAGCGCTATGACGTTTATATCTGCACTCGTGTTTCTTGCTATCATCCCAAGAAGAATACTCTTTCCAACGCCACTTCCAGCAAATATCCCCATCCTTTGCCCTTTTCCTATGGTTATGAACCCATCTATAGCTCTCACGCCAACTGATAGTGGTTCTGTTATCCTCTTTCTTTTCAAAGGATGAGGAGGGTCATTGACGAGAGGATACCTTTGGGATGGAACGAAAGGTTTCCCATCGATGGGCCTTCCAAGACCGTCCAGAATCCTTCCAAGCATATCGTTTGAAAGGCCAACATCCACATTTCTCTCGGTTCTGACGACCTTACACCCTTGTTTGAGCCCGGATACATCCTCATACGGCATTAGAAGAACGTGCCCCTCTCTGAAACCGACAACCTCCGCAAGAGCTCTCTCTCCGTTTCCAAGATATATCTTGCACATCTCCCCCAAAAAAGCGTCAGGGCCTTCCGATTCCACGGTGAGTCCCACTATCTTTATTACCTTTCCGTTCATCCTGTCGAGCTCTTCTTCCTCGATTCGATCTTTCAGCTTCCTTAAGATCTTCTCCGCCTCATTCACTACCGATGACCTCCTCGATGATATCTTCGACTAACTTCCATTGGAACCCAAAAGTTTTGTCTATTATTCCAATCTCAGTCTCAACAACGATTCCACCCTTTTCAACGTTTGGATCGAGTTTCATTTCTATACCGTTTCTTTCAAAATACTCTTTCAGATCCTCGGAGATCTTGGAAACATCATCTGGATTTATCCTGATCGTAACCCTTTTCATGGAAGCGATCTTTCCAAGAACACTCCTTATCTTTCTCTCGACAATCTCTTCATCGATCGCCTTTTCGAGGATCTTTCTGAAGAGTACTTTCAATGTGGGAAGGATTAATTGTACCATTTTATCGATCTCTCTATTTAAATTTTCTTCAAAATTCTTCACGATTTTATCGATCTTTTCTAACTTCTCGATGTATTCTCTCTCCAATTTCTCCACATCATTTTTCGCTCTCTCCAGCAGTTCTTTCTCCTGATCTTTAGCTTTTTTCAATATTTCCTCAGCTTCCTTTTTCGCTTTTTCGATGATCTCTCCTGCTCGTTCCTTTGCTTCCTTGAGAATCTTCTCCACATCCATTTCGATTTCTTTTCCTTTCTTTTCCTCCTCAACTGTCTCGACACTCCTGATTCTTGGAGAATCCACATAAATTATCCTTTTCTTCTTTATGATCACATGATCAACTCCTCTCCGCCACCTCTTGCTATGACTATCTCACCAGCCTCCTCGAGTCTCCTTATGACAGAGATTATCTTCTGCTGCGCTTCTTCAACGTCTTTCACACGAACTGGTCCCATGTACTCCATTTCATCCTTCAAAAGTTGAGCAGCCCTTTTTGACATGTTCCTGAATATCTTCTCCTTCAACTCATCAGAAGCTCCCTTCAAAGCGACAGCCAGATCCTTGGTGTCAACTTCTCTCAGAACGAGTTGTACGGATCTATCGTCGAGTTTCAAGATGTCTTCAAAGACGAACATCTTCCTTCTTATCTCTTCCGCAAGCTCAGGGTTGTCCGCAGCTAGTTTTTCCATGATACTCCTTTCAGTCGTTCTGTCGACGTTGTTCATTATCTCTGCTGCGGTATCTATTCCACCGATCTTACTGAAACTCTGCCCCACGAATCCCGATAATTTCTTCTCGAGGTTTCTCTCAATTTCCCTCACAATATCAGGGGATGTTCTTTCAAGAAGCGCTATCCTTTTCAAAACCTCAACTTGAAGATCCTCGGGCAGAGAACCCAAAACCTGAGCCGCAAGATCTGGTTCAAGATAACTCAAAACCAGAGCGACAGTTTGTGGATGTTCATTTTGAAGGAAATTAACTATTTGAACGGGGTCCGCTGTTTTTATGAAATCGAATGGTCTTACCTGCAAACTCGATACGAGCCTTTCTATGATCTTCGCTGCTTTTTCTGGCCCAAAAGCTTTCTCCAGAACCTCTTTTGCGTATTCAAGGCCTCCCTTTGCTATCATTTCCTTTGCTCTCATTATATTCTGAAATTCTTGAAGAACCGTCCTTCTTTCTTCATCTGAGACGCTCCCAACGTTCGCTATCTCTATTGTCAGCTGCTCAACAGTTTCATCGTCCAGGTGTTTCAGAACCTGGGCGGCTTTGTCTGGACCAAGTATGACGAGAAGAATCGCTGCTTTTCTTCTACCTGTGAGTTCCTTCTTCTCAGGCATACATCACGTTCCCCTTTCGTAGAACCAAAGTTTTACAACCTCTGCAACTTCCTCTGGAGATCTTCCATATATCCTCTCGAGCTCTTCTCTGAGTTCTGCAAGTCTCTTTTCTTCCGGCGTGAGTTCCTTCTCTTCCTCTTCCAATGCTTTCCTTAGCTCTTCCTCCAGTTTCTTTCTTCTCTCTTCTGCCATCTTTCGTGCTTTTGCTCTTCTTATCTGAAGTGACATTAGGTAAATTATGAAAAAGCTCAAGATTCCAAGGAGTGTAACACCGATTGCAAACATTGTAAATTTTCTCTTTTTCTTCATCTCTTCGATCATTTGCTGATAAGCGAGTTCAAACGTTCTGTCAAACGGCAGGAACGCAACAGAAACCGTGAGGGACGATTCTGGAGTACTCGCTTTTATACCCTTCTCCACTAGATCTGAGACCAATGAGGCCCATTCGGACAGTGGTTTTTTCATACCGGATAAGGTAGTTGACGATGAATCTATGATAACGGAGACGGAAAGTGCCGAGATCTCCCCTTCATGATTTTCAACGATCTTTTCAAGGATTTCATTTATCTCGTAGTTCGTTATGGTTTTACTCCTCTCGTAAGTACTCGTTCCAGCTCCCGTTATACTTGGATACGTCAGTGGTGGTATGTTCGATTCTGTTCCGACAGGCCCTCCAACTGCGGGGACATTCGTGGATTTTTCCGTTTCAACTTCCTGGCTTCTCACAAGTCCTCCTCTTTTGACAGGAGACTCGTACTTTTTGAGCTCCTTTTCTATCTTCTTCCAATTCAACCTCACATCCGGAATGACCTCAACCCTTCCCATTCCAAAAACATTTTCCAGTGTTTTTTTGAGTTTCTTTTTATAGTAGTCTTCAAGCTGAAATTTCAGTTCTATCCTCGTTGAAGCAAGAGCGGCCGCTCCTTCAGATATAACTCTGTCACTCAAAACTCTCGAGAGATTGTCAACCACTTTTACATTTTCGAGTTTCAACCCTTCAACAGCTCCTGCGACAAGCTCCATTATTCCCTTTATCTGCTCTTTCGAAAGGTCAACACCAGGCTCCAGAACCAAAAGGACCGAAGCTCTTGGTTCTGCCATCTCTCCTCGAACGTAGTATGTATACTTTGGAAGGACAAGGTGGACCCTTGCACTTCTTACACCCCTTATGGTCATTATGCTCCTTTCAAGCTCACCCTGGAGCGCTATCTGATACCTCACTTGCTTGTCGAAACTCGTGGCACCCCAGGCTTGTGTTTCCAATATCTCAAACCCTTTAGTTGTTGCACCCAGAACTCCAGCAGAGGCGAGTTTCATTCTCACCTCGTACACGTTGTACTTGTCGGGGATCAATATCCTTCCACCTGCTTCGACTTTGTAAGGTATGTTCATCTCCTCTAGTTTTTGAACTATGTATCCAGCTTCTTCCTCACTCACACCACTGAGGAGGAGTCTGTAAGTCGGCGTGACACTCACCACGATGAGAACTATTGCGGTTACAAGGACAGCTCCTAAAGTCCCTCCCACTAATATTTTCTTGGATGTTTCAAGGCCTTTCCATTTTTCGAGAAGGTTTGAGAAAAAGTTCCTCAGGATCTCCAATATGTTCAAGGCCCACCCCTCCGGCTCAAAGTTATTTTATCACAACGTTAATAACCAGTTCAGAAGGTAAAAAGGAAAATCGAAGGTCAAATTTTCCAAGATCGAGTAACATAGAAGCCGATAGGAACTCTTTCCCTATCAGAAACTCCAAGTTGTTTCTTCTGCTCACAAAGGATGTTCCTACTTTTAGACTCCTCTCATCCATTCGAAAGATCAAGGAAAAGTAATGTGCCATCCTGAGATCTACTCTTCCACATGGATTTTCGGAAATGAAGATACTCCAATCGAGAAATCCCAAAACCGATGATGTTATCGAAATGTAAGGCTTTATGGAACCATTTTTATAGACGATACCAGGTGATAAAGCGATGGTATCTTTTACTCTACTATCCTTTACCCTCCCAACTTTTTCCAGGACTTTCTTCACGTATTCCTTGCCAGCATTCGATATCCTACCTTTTCTCACATTCTCAGGACCATCATGGTAAGCAAGTAGCACTTTTTCGAGGCTTTTGAACTCATTCTTCAATTTCTCAATATATCTCCAAGCACCTCCTGATGCTTCCCAGGGATTGTAAGGGTTGTTCACACCCAGATCTTTCGCTGTTTCCGGCATCAATTGAAAAAGACCCATCGCCCCAGCTTTAGAGAGTGCGTGGATTTTAAAGGATGATTCAACCTCGACCACAGCTTTCATGAGCTCTTTGTCACAGTTTCTTGGAAGAAAGAGTTCCAAAGGAACTGTGGGGAAAAACAATATTTTATTGTATTGGAAACCCAACGTGCCTTTTCCAAGAAGTATCTCGAAGGAATCTTCCTTCAGCGTGAGAAGATATATGGGATCGGAAAGCAGGATAGATACCAGGAATAGGAAAAAGAGGATCATCGCCTTTTGCATATTTGTGCCTCCTGACCTCAAAAAGGTCACTTTCCTTGTTGAAAATTCTATCACCATATCTATGATAAACTCTAAGTTAAGGTGATGGGAATGGAAAGGAGCAAAGATTGGTTCGATCAAGCTACGAACGACCTCAAACATGCAGGGAGTGACCTTGAACATGGTTTCTACGATTGGTCCTGTTTCTCATCTCAACAATCTGCTGAAAAAGCCGTCGAGGCTGTTTTTATAAAACTGGGAGCAGAAGCTTGGGGACACTCTGTGGCGGATCTACTCATGGAACTATCAAAGAAATTTGATGTTCCCGAAGATTTGATCGACATGGCTCTTGAGCTCGATAAAGCGTACATTCCCACCAGATACCCCAACGCGCATCCATCCGGTGCTCCCTGGAGGAAATATACCGAAACAGAAGCTCAGAGGCTTTTGAATTATGCGAAAAAAATCCTCAGGTTCTGTGGAAATCTTCTATCCAAAGTACGATAGAGATCATGTTATTCGAGTGTTGAGCGAAAGAGTCAAGGAGCTTAAAAAACTGCTACCAATCACAAAAGTTGTTCTTTTTGGATCGTATGCTAAAAACAACTACACAGTAAGAAGTGATATAGACGTACTGGTGGTCTATAAGGGTCCTAAAAGGGATGATGCTTTCAAGATCATTAAGAAAACTATAAAGCTTTCTGGACTCGAGCCTCATGTGTATACAGAAGATGAATATAGAAAGATGAAAGATGTGCTGAGTAAGATGCTTGGTGAGAAAAGTGTCGTGATATTCGATGGATGAATTCAATTAACCTTCAGTTTTCAATATCTTTACCTTCTTCCTGTAGGGCTTCCCCTCTAAAATTCTCCCTAGATATTCCGATATATAACATGGAAAACCCGGCGCCGGGTCAAGGATGGGTGAAACTCACAGGGAGGTGAGTGAGGTATGAGGATCAACCATAACATCTCCGCTTTGAACGCATGGAGACAGATAAACCAAACCAATTACTCAATGAGCAAAACCCTCGAGAGACTCTCATCCGGCTTGAGAATCAACAGAGCTGGAGACGACGCAGCAGGTCTTGCAATCAGTGAAAAAATGAGAGGTCAGATCAAAGGACTCAACATGGCGATAAAGAACGCACAGGATGCTATATCTTTGATTCAGACGGCAGAAGGAGCATTGACAGAGGTTCATTCGATCTTGCAGAGGATGAGAGAACTTGCAGTTCAGGCGGCAAGCGATACGAATACAAATGTTGATAGAGAGCAAATCCAGAAAGAGCTTGATCAGCTCAGGGAAGAAATAGATAGAATCGCGAGAACTACTGAGTTCAACACCAAAAAACTCCTCGATGGTAAACTTGAAAGCTTTAGAAGCTCTGCTGATATAAAAGTCGTCACTGGTGGTAATCTGGACGCAAATGCTAGCTTATATAGCTTAAGTAAATTGCAGGAAGGAACCTATGTTATAGAAGTTGGGCAATTTAACACCGATGGAACACTAGAAGTTAAAGTCACCTTATTTACTGCTGGTAATTATACCACTCAAAGTACCAATTTCAGCGCAGGAGTGATAACTATCGGTGGAGTATCTATAACATGGGATACCAGTGTCTTCGATGTTAACCTCAGCGATTTTGGAGGAGCTCTCCCAAGCGGTGAGGTTGTAGATAGCGCTGTTGTGAGAGTAGAAGCTTTGTATACTTCTAACACACAATTGATATTCCAGATAGGAGCGAACGAAGGTCATAACATGGTAGCCGGTATCGATGATATGAGTGCAGGAGCGTTAGGCTTAACCACCATTTCTCTTGATGTTACAACCCAGAATGCAGCAGAAAGAGCAATCATGGTAGTAGATGCAGCGATACACAGGGTGAGTACAGCAAGGGCAGCATTAGGTGCTATCCAAAACAGACTTGAACACACAATCGCAAACCTTGGAGTCGCGGCAGAGAACCTGACAGCAGCAGAGAGCAGAATCAGAGATGCAGACATGGCGAAAGAAATGATGGAATTCACAAAACAACAGATTCTGTTGCAATCCAGCATGGCAATGCTTGCTCAAGCCAATGTGATGCCTCAAAACGTATTGCAACTGATGAGATGATGATAACAGGGGGTTCCCTCTTCTCGATCAAGGATGGGTAAGACTCACAGGGAGGTGAGTGAGGTATGAGGATCAACCATAACATCTCCGCTCTCAATGCATGGAGACAAATAAACCAAATCAATTACTCAATGAGCAAAACTCTTGAAAGGCTCTCATCCGGTTTGAGAATCAACAGAGCTGGAGACGATGCGGCAGGTCTTGCAATCAGCGAAAAGATGAGAGGTCAGATCAAAGGGCTCAACATGGCGATAAAGAACGCACAGGATGCCATATCTTTGATTCAGACAGCAGAAGGAGCGTTGACAGAGGTTCATTCGATCTTGCAAAGGATGAGGGAGCTAGCAGTTCAGGCAGCGAGTGATACGAACACAGATGTTGACAGGGAACAGATTCAGAAGGAGCTCGATCAGCTCAGGGAGGAAATAGATAGGATTGCTAGAACGACGGAGTTCAACACCAAAAAACTCCTCGATGGTAAACTTGAAAGCTTTAGAAGCTCTGTCGATGCCAAAGTTGTCACGGGTGGAAATATGGATCTCACGTTGAATACTGTTTCTGATTCTGCAAGTGTTGAAGGAACATTGGTCGTTGAGGTTGGACAGTTTAGTGGTGCTACTACATCAGAATTAGACGTAAGAATAGTGTTTATAGATTCAAGTGGTTCTATACATACAACAGTTACAGCTAACTTCACGGCAGGCTCAGCATCGTTCACAGTCGCTTCTGGTGTGACAATAAACATTGGATGGGATAGTACCGTTTTCGATATCGACGATTTTGGTGGTGCCCTTCCAAGTGAAGAAATTGTTGATAGTGCCGTTGCAAGGATAGAAGGCCTCTATACCTCCAATACACAGTTGATATTCCAGATAGGAGCGAATGAGGGGCACAACATGGTAGCCGGTATCGATGATATGAGTGCAGGGGCGTTAGGCTTGTCAACAGAGACATTAAAAGTGACAGATCAAAACAGCGCCGAACGAACGATCATGGTAGTAGATGCAGCGATACACAAGGTGAGTACAGCAAGGGCAGCATTAGGTGCTATCCAAAACAGACTTGAACACACAATCGCAAACCTTGGAGTCGCGGCAGAGAACCTGACAGCAGCAGAGAGCAGAATCAGAGATGCAGACATGGCGAAAGAAATGATGGAATTCACAAAACAACAGATTCTGTTGCAATCCAGCATGGCAATGCTTGCTCAAGCCAATGTAATGCCTCAAAACGTATTGCAACTGATGAGATAAAAAGTATTAGGGTCATGATATAAAAAAGGGGTGGGAGTTCCCACCCCTTTTATTTAGGGTCAAGAATCTTTAAGGTAGAAATTTAAAAACGGTGAGTCATAGTAATCGAGGTGATAGGTATTGAAAGGGGAAAAATGCTTACTTTCAGTCGCAATGATAGTAAAAGATGAAGAGCACAATATAAGACGCGCTCTGGAGAGCTTGAAAGGTGTGGTTGATGAAATTATAGTAGTCGATACTGGTTCTAAAGATCGAACACCCGAAATTGTTAGGGAATATACGGATAAACTCTTCTTTCATGAATGGAAAGATGATTTTTCAGAAGCCAGGAATTATTCTCTCAAATTTCCAACATGTGAATGGGTACTCATATTCGACGCCGATGAAGAGTTATCAGAAGATTTCAGGAAAAACATAAGGAATTTTTTGATGAATTTACCAGGAGATGTCAACACGATATACGTTCCAACTATAAGCTACCTCGATATAGATCTTAAAAGCACTGAGTTCGCTACCACACCTAGAATTTTTAGAAATGGAACAGTTTATTACAAAAATATAGTTCACAATCAACCTATCCATAAGCCCAAGTCCGTTAACATACCATATGTTGTATATCACTACGGATACATATGGACTAGAAAGACACGAAAAAGAAAATACAACAGGACAAGATCTCTGATATTAAAACATCTTGAAAATGTACAGGATCCTGTGGAGAAGATCTATTACCTCGTTCAGCTTTATAAAACAGAAAGTATTGGTGATACTTTATATCGAAAATATGAAGTTGCTTGGAAAACTCTTTCTGAAATAAGAAAAGTTGGTAAAATCCCATCCATTGGTTTGGAGTTTCTCTATTTATTCTCAATGGATCTCATAAATGCCGACATATTGGATTTAGCAAGAGAACTTTTAAAGATGGATATGAAGATAGTTCCTGACTATCCCGATCCGTATTTTGGAATGCTCACTTTGTCTGAAAGAAGTGAAAAATGGCATGACGTCATAGAATGGGGGAATAGATTTCTCGATGTTCTTGACAAAGCGTTGAATAGGATCGAAAAGTACGAGTGGACGGTCATGACGGTTAAAAACATAGCATCAGTATATATGGCGATAGCAAGGGCATATCTGAAGCTAGGGAATTACGAGCATTTCTTTGAAAATATGAAAGAAGCTATTAAAAAATCTGAGGAAACTGGGGAAAACATCCAAAAATTTCTCAACATAATTCTAGGGGATATTTGCTCAATGAATCTTAAGAGGAAAGATTTAGAAAAACTTATTCCAGCAGTTGGATATATGTTAGAAATTTCCTCCCAGAAAAATTTAAATCTCAAGACAGATTGTTTCTTTGAAAAAGTAGCTGAGATGTCTCTGAGAATACCAGAAGAAATACTGGACCGTTATAATCCTTCCAATGAATTTGGAATCATCGTGAAGAAAAGATTAACCGATAAAAGAGATCATTTGATGGATGTAATCCTTAAAGGAAAAACCATCGAAGAGTTCGTTCTTTCAGAAGGAGCGTCTGCGCTTCTTTTGATATTTGATGTTATCAGTGAATCTGATGAGGAAAAACTAAGAATACTCAACAATATCAGGAAAGAAACAGAGAATAGCAATCTGAAAGGTGCTACGATAGCTCTTATGGGAGACATATATCTTCGAATGGGAAGATACAGAGAAGCTATTACCATGTATAGAAAATCCATTGAGATCGCACCAGATATATCTAAATTTGTGAAACCCGTTATAGAGGATTTGAAAATAAAACTGGAGAGTGATGTGGAAGGGGTTTATGAAGAACTGTTGAGATATTTTACAGGTGGCAAAGAGCTCATTTTCGATTTAACCAAGTACCTTGGGAAGGATATCTCCACGAAGCTTCATTTGATCTCCGATAGTCCCTACGCTTACTACTCTGCTGCAATATGCAGTGAAGATCCTCAGATCACACTGGAACTTTTGAGAAAAATACCAAATCCCAATAAATTTCCTTTCTATTACTATAGAATGGCCAAAGCTTATGAAAAAATCGATAATAAAAAAGCTTTTGAATTACACATAAAAGCTTGCGAGAAAAATGAAAAACTTGCTGATATCACTCTTGGAAAATACACCTACACAGGGCTCTACCCAAATACAACTTTTTCTTTCATGAAATCAGATGATGAAATAGTCTGGGTTGGAAATCTATCAGAGAAATTCTCTACCTTTGGCATCATTCATCCTGTGAGAAGCTGGAGAAAGTGTGAAAAAGGCTTTTTGTACTCATACCCATATCCAGACGATGAAGCACTTAGGATATATAAAGACAGGGAGGAAAAAATTTATAAGGAAAGGCCTTTCAGTGTAAAAGCGGAAGATGTGTTGAAGGTAATGTCAAGACTAGATTGGAGGGTATCAAAAATATTTCCAGAGGAGTTAGAGGAAAAGTATAGATGGGTCTTCGAAGAGCTAGAAATTGAAATCAAAGATCATTCTAAAAATATAGCCGTAGTGGAGGGTATTGAAGAGATACCGGATTTGAAAGACGTGTTAAAAGACATAAAAGAAGCCATAATATTCTTCCATGTACCTAATTTGGGTGATAGAGAAGATCCTGTTTGGTTCTATCCAAGGTTCAGGATTTTGAGGTCAACAGGTTATATGAAAAAAGAGTTGAGAAATCTCGGATATGAGGTTTTGGGATTGGAGGTTTTGAGTAAGAATCTAAGATGTATTCATATCAAAAAGGAGTGAAAGAGTGGATCTTAGAAGACTACTTGAAAATGGTGAATATGGGAAAATAATAGAAATACTTTCAAATAAAGATCCTAAGAGCAAAGAAGAGTACTTTGTGCTGGCGCTATCCTACTACAACACTGGAAAACGAAACAAAGCGGTGAATGTTTTAAAAAAAGTATTGCAGAAGGATCCAAATGATCTTGACGCGTTGTTCAATCTTGCAGAGATATTCAGAGAGCTTGAGAAATGGAATAAGGCAAAAGAGTATGTCCTTGAGTATCTTAAAAGAGATCCAAACAACTGGGCGATGTTGGATATCGCATGCGATGTGTTCACTTTCGAAGGAGATTACGAAAAAGCAATTGAATACTTGGCAAAAGCTATACAATGTTCATCCAGCGATGTAAAGGTGAAACTCAAGGAAAAACTCAATATTCTGAAGAGCAGATATGAACAAGCGAAGAAACAGAAAAAGCTTGCGTTCATATGTGCATATGGCTTGGATAGTTTCATAGATGACATAATAAAGGGACTTTCCAATGAATATTGGGTTAGAAAATTTCTTGTAAAGTCTAATCAGGACATATACAAAGCAATAGACTGGGCAGATATCGTTTGGCTTGAGTGGGCAAATGAAGTAGCTATAGTTGGGACGAATTATTCTGGGATCAAGAAGAAAGAGAAGGTAATTTTACGTCTTCATGGATATGAGGCTTTGAGGAAAGATTTTCTTGAAGGGATAAATTGGGATGTGATAGATGAAGTGATATTTGTTGCTAGGAATGTGATGGATACAGCTATTTCTAACCAACCCGTTCTCAAGAATAAGAGGAAACATTTAATACCAAATGGAATAGATTTGTCAAAGTATAGGTATAAGGAAAGGGGGCCTGGTTTTAAGATAGCATTTTTAGGGCATTTTAACTACAAGAAGAATCCCATGATGGCGATTCAGATATTGAAGAAGTTGGTAGATATAGATGATCGGTATAGGTTGTATTGGGCGGGGAGTATGCAAGATGAGAGGATATGGAGGTATGTAAATTATATTCTTGAGAGGATGAGGATAAAGGATCATTTTGTATTTGAAGGGTGGATAGATGACGTTGATGAGTGGTTAGAAGACAAAGACATCTTCTTATCAACTAGTATACATGAAGGGTATGGAGTAGCGATAATGGAAGCAATGGCAAAGGGTATAAAACCTGTGATACATAACTTCTACATTGCTGAGGAGTTTTATCCAAAGGATCTCATATTTAACACAATTGATGAAGCTGTTGAAATGGTGACATCAGAAGAATATCACTCAGAACAGTATAGAAAATTCGTACAGGAATATTCTTTAGATAAGCAATTGGAGAAGATAAAGCAAGTTATCACTCCAAGGCAGGTTTTTCATTATATTAGAAAGAACAATTACCATAAAATTCTCATAGTAGATCTTCATCTAAAGTCAGAACATGGACATGCTTTAAACCTTTATGAGGAGTTTAGATCATTTCTGACGAAGAATAGTTTCTCAGTCTATCTTTCCTCGCCTTATACTCCTCAAGATGCAAAGTTTCATCATAGAGCTCCTAACTTTTTTGATACTGATAGCACAAAGATCCCCTCTGCCATTTCGAATTATGTAAGCAGTATCTGCAAATTCATATTAAACAATAGGATACCATTTATCTTCTTCCAAAGTGGGGATATGCCATTCTACAGTCTTATGATTCTTAATGAGATAGTTAAGAACCTAGAGATGAAGGCGCCTATATCTGCTTTTATCCTTTACCACTCACCACATACGTTTATCATATTTAATGAGAATTTCAAAAAATTCATAAACAGTATAAGTAAAAACATACTTGCATTTGGTACGACACCTCACATTTCTGGAGTTATTAAGGAACTCTTGAACATGGAAGCAAGGTTTCTTTGTTTTCCATACTATAAAAGACGACATGATAGATTATTGAAAAACGCTCGAAAATATATCGAGAGGGAAGGAACCACAATAATATCGTACGTTGGTATAGCAAGATCTGAGAAAGGATTTCATATATTACCTCATTTAGCGGAAAAATTCTTATCCCACGATGACGTAATATTTTACATACAAATCCCTCCTCCAACATTGGGAACGTACGAACCAGCTGTTCAAGAAAGCATTATAAAGTTAAAAGAATTACCTAATGTCCAATTAATAGATAGTCTCAATGAACATGACTACGAAGAGTTTCTTCTGAGATCTGATTTTATATATGTTTTGTACGATGAAAAAAGTTATTATGGAAGACTTTCTTACACATACATGGAAGCGATTTCGAGTGGTTCCATTCCCATACTTAATAAGAAGCTTTGGTTTGCAAAGGAAGTCGAAGATACAAACGCAGGAGTTATCGTGGAAAATCCATTCGATGTGGATGAGACGTATCATAAAGTAATATCCATTATAAAGGGAGATCAAATGAGACGGATGAAGGAAAATGCCATATCACTTGCTCAAAAGATTTTATTAGAGCATAATACCGATATTTTCATGGAGAAATTAATAGGGATTGGGAGGGAGAGACTTGGTGTTTGATATCGGTATTATAGGAACAGGACGGGTAGGTTTACCATTAATGATTGTGTTAGCAAAAGAAGGATTCAAAGTTGTGGGCATTGAGAAAAATACAAATTTAGTTGAGAATATCAAAAAACGCATATTTCCTTTTAAAGAACCTGGGTTTCAAGAGCTCATAAAAGATTTAGAATTCGAAATAACAGCTGATGAAAGTACTCTGGGAAAGTGCGAAAACATAATCATCACTGTAGGAACTCCTATATATCCTCATCTTGAGATAAATCTTGAGGGTATATCTAGAGTAATACAGAATATATTGATGTATTCGAAGAAAGGGCAAAATATTATTCTGCGTAGCACTGTTGCCATTGGAACAACGGAATTTGTTCGTGACATTATTGAAACGAGGAAAAATTGGAAACTTGGTAGAGATTTTTATATCTCATTCTGTCCTGAGAGAATTCTTGAAGGAAATGCTTTGAGGGAGCTTTATTCCCTACCTCAAATAGTTGGTGTTGAGGATGACATGAGTTTTAAGAAAGCCAAAGACATATTTTCAAGGATTTCTCCTGAAGTTATAAGAACAACATTCAGAGGAGCTGAATTGATAAAACTTTTCAATAACACCTCAAGGTATGTATATTTTGCCGTTGTAAATTATTTCTACATAGTATCAGAGATATTTGGAGAAGACGTTTTAGAACTTCTTGAAAAAGCAAATAAAGGTTATCCTAGAAAAATACTTTATAGTCCAGGATTCACAGCAGGTCCTTGTTTGAGGAAAGATTTTGCCATGATAAGTGAGAACTTCCCCAATGTTGATATCTTAACATCAGCGTGGAAAGTGAATGAGGCTTATCCTGTTGCTTTAGTGAGAGGGATCGATAAACGAGAAGGTATAAAAGGGAAAGTAGTGGCGATCCTTGGCTTAACATTTAAAAAAGATTCTGATGACATGAGAGATAGTTTGATACCAAAGTTTATAAGGTATATCCTCAGAAAAGCACCTAAGGAAATCAAAATCAATGATCCAAATTTGGAGATAGGATATGAACTAAATACTGGTTTGATGATACTTAAAAATAGGCCTTTAGAGGAAATCCTAAAGGGAAAAATAGATATAATTGTCTTTGCTATCCCCCATACTGAGTATGAGCAAGGGTATTACAACATCATCAAGAGGCTACCTGTTGATGCACTCGTTTGCGATCCATGGAATATTGGAAAGCATCATAAAACTTTCTACAGAGTGGGTGAAATACTATGATACTGATAACAGGTGGAGCAGGATTCATTGGCTCTAATATCGCTAATGCTTTTTCTAAAGAAGAAGTAGTAGCTTTTGACAATCTTTTTAGAGGGAGAATAGAGCGCCTAGAAAAAGAAGTGATATATGAAAAAGGTGATGTGAGGAATTTTGAAGATGTCCTTAAAGTATTTGAGAGATATTCCCCGGATATTGTTATACATGCCGCGTGGATAAATGGAACAAAGTATTTCTATGAAATGCCTTATCATGTCTTAGAAATAGGGCTTAAGGGAACTATCAATGTTATTGAACTCTCAAGAAGGTTTAACATAAAAACCTTCGTTTTTATCTCTAGCTCCGAGGTTTATCAAACTCCTCCGGTTTTACCCACACCAGAAGAGGTCAGATTGATAGTACCGGATGTTCTAAATCCTAGGTATTCATACGGTGGAGGAAAAATAGTGGGAGAGTTATTAACTGTTAATGCATTCAGAAATTCAGAGAAAACTCGATGGATAATTATTAGACCTCATAACATATACGGCCCGGATATGGGATTTGAACATGTCATACCTGAGATCATCAGAAAGATAATGATAGTTACAAAAAAGCTCAGAGAGAAAGAAGGTATTATTGAAATCAAAGGAACAGGTGAAGAAACACGAGCTTTCTGTTACATAAAAGACTTTATACAAGGACTAAAAATCTTGTTAAGAAAGGCATCAAGTGGAATCTACAATATAGGGACAGACGATGAAATCAGCATCAAAAATCTTGTGAATAGAATAGCAAAGATTCTAGGAGTGAAAATTCAGATAAAATCCAGCGAAGCAATGCCAGGGTCGCCCTCGAGGAGATGTCCAGATATAACCAAAATAAGAAATCTTGGTTATATTCCACAATGGCCTTTAGATAAAGGGTTAGAAGAAACCGTCAAATGGTACATAGATTATTTCCTAAAGGAGGGTATTTAAAAGTGCTAGAAAGAATACTTATAACAGGTGGTACGGGGTTTATAGGAAAACACATTGTTGAAAGATTAAAATCTCTAGATCAGTATGAGATACGATATTTCTCCTCAAAGGATTTTGATCTTAGAGATCCAAATGCTACTAACGAATTATTCGAGGAATTTAAACCACATACAGTTATACATCTTGCGGCAAAAGTAGCCGGTATAGGTATGCTAGAGAAGTATCCTTACACATATCTTGTTGATAATCTCAAAATAAATTTGAATGTAATTGAGAACTGCCTTAAACATCGTGTAGAAAGATTGATAGCATTTGGAACAACATGTTCTTACCCCAAAAACGTTAAAGTTCCGACAAAAGAAGAATACTTATGGAGTGGAGAACCAGAAAATACCTATGGTTTATCTAAGCTAGTGCTCTTAGAGCTATTGAAAAATACACCTATAGATTACATCTATGTAATACCTGCAAATGTCTATGGGCCAGGTGATCATTTTGATCTAGAGAGATCTTACGTTATACCGGCAACTATTCTGAAATTTCACAAAGCAAGAATTAAAGGTGAGAAAAAAGTCGTAATGTGGGGAGACGGGGAACAGGTGAGAGATTTCATCTATATCAAAGATCTGGTGGATATTGTTACAAAGATTCTGAAAATGGAGAATTGGAAATACAGGATTGTACATATAGCAACTGGTAAGGGTGTGAAAATAAAAGAAATAGTGGCTCTGATACAAAGATATATGAAGGCGTATGATATAAAAATTGAATGGGATATAACTAAACCTCAAGGAATTAAAATCAAGCTTTTGGAAAATAGTAAGTTAAGAGATATGATAGGAGAGTATAAATTTACGAATATCGAGACTGGTATTAGAGAAACTGTAGAATGGTTTTTTCAGAACTTAGGTTCTAACTACGTGGGAGGAAAAACATGAAAGCCGTTATTCTAGCAGGAGGCACGGGGGAAAGATTCTGGCCATTATCAACGCCTGACAAGCCAAAGCAATTTCTCAACTTATTTGGTAATAAATCCCTTATCCGTCAGACTTTTGAGCGGCTTGCAACTTTTTTAAAACCTCAGGACATTTTTATAGTGACTCTTGAAAAATTCGTGCAAAAGATACATGAAGAAATACCAGAAATACCTTATCAAAATATCATACCAGAACCGATGAAAAGGAATACAGCTCCAGCGTGTCTGCTAGGTGCATTGTACATTGGCCTTGAAGAAATTATTGTGACTCTTCCAGCCGATCATTTTATACCAGATAAAAAGAAGTTTTGGGAAACTCTTGAGAAAGCAGCCAAAGGTGTTGAAAAATACAGGAGGTTATTCACAATAGGTATAAAACCTACAAGACCAGAAACAGGCTATGGGTACATAGAAATTGGACGAGAGACAGAGGATGGTATATTCTCAGTTAAAAAATTCAGAGAAAAACCTGATTATGAAACGGCGATGGAATTTGTGGAAAAAGGTACATTTTACTGGAATAGCGGAATATTCATATGGAAAGGGATAGATCTTGTTGAAGAGATGAAGAAGTATGCGAAAGAGATATATGAAAAGCTCGCAAATGTGGATGTAAGAAATATCAAAGAATTGAGAAAAGTTTATGAGAATATAGAAGGAGTAAGCATAGATTATGCGGTTTTGGAGAAAAGTTGCAACATAATGATGGTAAAAGGAGAATTTGAGTGGTCTGATATTGGAAATTGGGTATCTGTGAGAGAGATTGAAGGGTATTCAATTGAAAAGGATAATCTAATACTCGTCGATAGCGAAAAGGTCTTTGTAAAAGGTGTTAAAAAACGAATCGCGATCGTTGGACTTGAAGATGTGATTGTAGTTGAAGGAGATGAAGGTATCCTAATATTGAAAGAGTCACACGTTCATGAAGTTAGAAGAGTTGTCAGGAAAATCTATGGTGATGATTGAGATAAACAGATAACGGTTGTTAAGGAATCAAAAGGGAAATCAAAAAATGACTGAAAGCGAAATGTAAATTTTAGATAATTCCCTAACGATCCAACTGTCCTTGCTCAGATATATACATCCATTCCACATCTTTGAAAGTTTCTTTCATTTGTTCCCATTCTTTTCCTGTATAAACGAAAACATCCACCGGCACAGGTATGTCGGAAAAATCCCGCATCGTACCTCTTTTTTCAAAAGGTAGATCACACCTTTCAACGATTATGACAACATCAAGGTCGCTCCCAACACCCCAGTTTCCCTTCGCATAGGACCCGAAGTATCCCACCTTCAAGATGTTCTTTTTCTCCATAGAACTTATCCACTTTTTCAAAGCGTTAATCACTTCTTCTCGATTTGGCCATTTGAGAACGGACGAATTCAACGATCTCACGGGCATACTTTATAGCCTCCTCACTGTGAATGGGACCATAATGCTCGAAAGGAGCTCCCTCTGGATGAGAATTTGGGTATCTGCTTGGTATGTAGAAATTGTCCAAGATCTTTGCTTTTTCGATCAGGTCATCTTGCACGTTCACACTCTCTGGAAGATCTCTGAGCAGCCTCGATATTACATTACCCCATGCTTCCTGACCGAAGAAAAGGTGAAGCGCTTTCACAGCTTTTTCCGCTGCTTGATGAGAAGCAAAACAAGCTCATTCGTGTTTTCCTGATCTTTTCGATTCTTCTGCATGCTCTAGATCCCTGAGAGCCTGTCTGAGCCAATCCTCTGATCGGTTGGGCAAGAGGATCATCCCTTTCGGTTGTATTCAAGAATTTTCTGTTAACTATTCTAATCCAAGCTTTTAGAAGACCCATCATTCAATGTTTAGTCATAGTGAACTACAATTTTGAATCGTAATGATCAGATGAAACGATTTTAGATAGAGGAGACGTGAATGTCTGGATTTTGGCGTTGAATTTAAATTAATAGATATCAACAGGAGCAATCACTCAAGCCATTTTTTAGCTAAATATCCTTTCATATCAAAAAACCTTTCAAGCTGTTTTTCTATTACATTTTCAGCCTCTTTGGAATCCATATCCTTCGTCTCTTCAACGAAACCGGCAACTCTCGAGAAATACAAAGGTATCATAGCTTCAACGACCTTCTTTCCAAATTTCCTGAAAGCCGCGGCACTATCGTATACCAGTTTTACCCACTCATCAGCATTCACCATTCCATCATCTAAAACATCATCGAGAATCTCCTCATCTACGTACGATCTCAGAAATTCTCTGTAATTTCTGACTCCTTCCATCGCTTTCTTTTTGAGATTCTCAAGGTCCACAACGATGGGTTCAACATTCTGAGAGGGTTGCTCTCCATACACCTCAATTTCTGACATTTCTTTCACACTCATCCATCTATCTTGATATTCGCTCATCAAGGAAAACAACGTGCTGACCACCTGAACGAACATGGGACCCAAGTGTTTTCCAGGATCTTTAACATCATGGATCTTTGCTCCCAAGGCCGCTTGAACGACTCCATTTTTCGATTCGTTCACCGCGATTGTCGTCATCCATATATCTATACCGAATCTAGCAACATCACTCTTCCAAACACTTTCTGGTTTTGAAAGGTATATACTAACCAACTCACCCGATATTCCAAAATCTCCTCCTATGGGTTGACGGATCTTTTTGCCATAAAGCGCACTCGTCAGGGGATAACATACGTTGTTCGTTATCGTCCCATCGTATTTATGCCTCAGGTAATGAGGAGCAACGTATGAAGCTTTTCCATCCAGGATAGGTTTTGCGAGCCTTTCTACCCACCAGGGTTGGACACTTCTCAAATCGGCGTCCAAAAGAACAACAGCATCGGCATTAACGATCTTAGCAATTTCGAATATGGCTTTTATAGCGCTTCCCTTTCCAGGAATTCCTTCGTAGACAAAACTGTATTTCTCAACATCGGTTTCCGTTGACATGAAAACCTCCCGTGTGCCATCGCTGGAGTCTCCATCTGAGTTCACTATCAGACCATTTCCATTGAAATACTTCACAATTCCTTCGGAAGCTGTTTTTGCAACATATGATATGGTTTCAGCGTTGTTATAGCTTGGTATCCCCACTAAAACTGAAACCCTCTTACCTTCTAGTTTCTCCAAAACTTCTTTCATGTTTCATTCCTCCTCCATCTTTCAGTCTGGTGAACATCGATCCGTTATTATACTATATCTGACGCTGCTTCAAAATTCGTGGTCGCTATTCGCTGATCGGTGTTCGGCGCCAGGGTAAAGGGTATGAAGAAATGAGGGTACGGGATAAAAGGAAACTAACTATATCCTATTCTCTAATCCCCATACCCTAATCGTCGATCAGCGATAACCAATGTATGTTGTATAATCAGCACGAGGTGGGCGGATGGAAAATATCTTCGAATTTCTGGAGAGAAAATTTCTGGTGTGGATGATGATTCTCTCCAGAATGGTTGGTTTAATCGTAATAGCACCTTATTTCTCGGGTTGGTACATACCCATGGTAGTTAAGTTATGGCTCTCATTATTTCTCAGCTGGACACTTCTTTCGAATGTCCAAGAAGTGATTCCACTGAATACACCCGTTGTAACAATCGCATTGAACATCCTGCTGAATTTCATAGTTGGATTGGGTATAGGTTTTTTGGCTCTTCTACCGCTTGCAGCTTTTGGTGGAAGTGGTGGGGTTTTCAGCATACAAATGGGGTTTGCCGTTGCCACAACGGTTGATCCCACCATGGAAGAGACACCGATAATAGGGGAATTCATGTACATGATCGCTCTCATCGTTTTCGTAATCTTGAATGGACATCTGCTTCTGTTTCAAGGGATATCGGATTCTTTCAAAGTGTTTCCTGTGAACCTTTTGGAGATAAAAGGAAATTTTTTCGAATTCATTCTAAACAAAAGTTTGGAATTTTTCTACATACTCCTTAAAATAGGGCTTCCAATGATAGGCTTCATGTTGATCACAACGATCGCCTTGGGAATCGTCTCAAGATTGATACCGCAGATGAACGTTTTCATGGTGGGGCTTCCATTGAAAACTTTGGTCGGTTTCATCCTTTTTCTGGGGATGATACCTATATGGGCGGAAATGGCCGCGAAGCTGAGCGTCTTGATTTCAAAAACGCTGGAGAAGCTCCTTGGAGTATAGATCTGCAGCTTTTCGCAGATCCGGATAGAACCGAAAGACCAACTCCTAGAAAAAGAAGAAGAGTCAGGGAAGAAGGTAGGGTTCCTGTATCGAGGGAACTCAATCTCGCCGTTGTTTTCCTCTTCATGGTGGCTATATTGGGATTTCTCGGATCAAAGATCGTTTTTGGTTTGATAGATGGCATGAAGAACATGTTCTATTTAGAAATAGAGGACTTCCAAGGAACCTTTACAAAGACCATCGGTGGGTTTGGGGAAGTGGCCAAGATACTGCTTACACTCTTTGCAGGTGGAATGAGTATAAGTATCCTTATTGGGGCGCTACAAACTAGGTTTTTGATATCTTTTAAGCCTTTGAAACCGGATTTGAACAGAATAAATCCCGTAGAAGGTTTCAAGAGGATGTTCTCGCTCAGATCCGTGGTGGAACTTTTGAAGGCAATTCTGAAAGTTGTGATAGTTGGATACGTTGCCTATACGGTCATAAGGAAAAGGTGGGGAGAGATGGTTCTATACCCGGATATGGATCTTATGGAATCATCCATATTGCTATGGAAATTCATATATGAATTGGCCTTGAAAAGTGGGATAGCTCTCTTGGTGCTCTCCATTTTCGATTACATGTATCAAAGATGGGAATTTGAAAAGAGCATAATGATGACAAGATATGAGTTGAAGGAGGAAATGAAGGAAGTTGAGGGACATCCTTTGGTCAGGAGAAGGCAGAGAACCATGATGCTTGAAATTTTGAGAAGAAGGATGATGGCGATGGTTCCACAAGCTGATGTGGTTATAACCAACCCGGAGCATTACGCGGTTGCTTTGAAATACGATCCAGATGAGATGAACGCTCCCATCGTCGTTGCGAAGGGTGTGGATGAGATAGCAAAAAAGATCATCGAGATAGCAAAGGAAAACGATGTTCCTATAGTAAGAAATCCAGAACTTGCAAGACGCTTGTACAGAGAGGTAGAAATAGGAGAGGAGATACCACCGAATCTCTACAGAATAGTAGCGGAAGTTCTGGCTTATGTTTACTCCCTGAAGGGGTGATCCGATGAAGTATATCGACATTGTTGTTGCGATTCTTATAGTTTCTCTGATACTTCTCATGATAATACCCATACCGGATAGGATGCTGGATTTTTTCCAGCTTCTCAACATATCTCTGTCCATGATCATCCTATTTTCTACCATGTACGTGAAACACGCTTTAGAACTGTCATCCTTCCCGACCATATTGCTTGTCGTTACCCTCTTCAGGTTGAGTCTGAACGTTGCCTCAACGAGATTGATATTGCTTGAGGGAAAAAATTTCCAGGGAAAGGTCATAAGAACATTCGGTCAGTTCGTCGTGAGAGGAGACTACATCGTTGGACTCATAATCTTTCTCATACTCGTTATCATTCAGTTCATAGTCATAACGAGGGGAGCAGAGAGAATCGCAGAGGTTGCCGCAAGGTTCACGCTGGATGCCATGCCTGGAAAACAGATGAGCGTTGATGCGGATCTGAACGCGGGATTGATAACGGAAGAGGAAGCGAGAAGAAGAAGAGAGGAAATCCGCAGAGAGGCAGATTTTTATGGTGCCATGGATGGAGCAAGCAAATTCGTGAGGGGAGATGCGATCGCAAGCATTATCATAGTTTTCGTGAACATAATAGGAGGGTTAATCATAGGGGTTATAAAACACGGTATGACACTCGGAGAAGCTGCTCAGGAGTACACCCTTCTTACAGTCGGTGATGGTCTTGTGACACAGATACCGGCACTTCTTGTGTCGACAGCAACTGGTATAATCGTATCAAGAGCTGCATCCAAAGAAAATCTTGGAAGAGATCTCGTCACAGAGCTTTCAAGAGAGACCAGGGTTATCATCCTCACTGGGGCTGTACTTGTCTTCTTGGGTCTTTTCACACCACTTCCGTTGATAAGTACTTTTCTTGGATTGATCTTAATATTCCTTGCATGGTATTCTTCAAGGGCTATTCCAAAAGAAGCCATGGCTCCTGCAGAAGCTCCGACTCCACCAGCAGCCCCTGTTCTCACATCCCCAGAAGAGGTAGCAGAGGTTATTCAATCCGATACCGTTGAAGTCGAGATAGGATACGGTTTGATTCCCCTTGCAGATCCGTCACAAGGTGGGGATCTTTTAGATAGAATCACCATGGTCAGGAAACAACTCGCTTTTGAGCTAGGGATAGTTGTCTCACCCATTAGGGTCAGAGACAGCGTTCTTCTCAAACCCAACGAGTATGTTATAAAAATAAGGGGAGCGGAAGTTGCAAGGTACGAACTCGTTCCAAACAGACTCCTCGCTATAAATCCAGGAACGGCTAAGGAAAAGATACCGGGTATTCCGACCAAAGAGCCGGCTTTTGGACTTGAAGCTTTCTGGATAGAAGAGACAAGGAAGGAAGAGGCGATGAATCTGGGTTACACCGTCGTGGATCCTCCAACGGTTTTTGCTACACACCTTTCCGAAGTTTTAAAAAGACACGCACACGAACTTCTTGGATCACGAGAATTCGACCTCCTTCTTGAAGGCCTCAAGTCTAAATTCCCGAAATTGGTCGATGATCTCATACCGACTGTTCTGAAACAATCGGAAGTGAGGAAGGTCCTTCAAAGGTTGTTGAAAGAAGGAATATCCATCAGGAATCTACCACTGATCTTCGAGACACTCCTTGAATACGGTGAAAAGAGCAGAGATATAGATTATCTGGTTGAACAGGTAAGGAAAGCCCTCAAAAGACAGATAGCCTCTCAAGTGAAAGCAGATGATGATAAGGTCCATGCCATATCCATAGATCCTGATCTTGAGAAAAGACTTGCAGATAGTATAAAACAGGTGGGAGAAGAGAGGGAAATCGTTCTGAATGCGGAGTTCTCAAAGGATCTGATGGAAAGCATTTCGAAAGAACTGGAAAATCTCATGAAAAAGGGGTTCTCTCCAGTTGTGGTGTGTTCATCCGGTATAAGGCCATACCTCAGTAGATTCATAGCAAGATTCCTTCCTAACGTTCAGATCGTATCTTACGACGAGATACCAGAAGATGTGATTCTTCAGATAGAAGGTGTGGTGAGATTGTGAAGATAAAGAAGTACGTGGTCACGAATATAAGGGAAGCTATGGATATGATAAAGCGAGATCTGGGAGACAAAGCCATAATATTGAGTACGAGGAAAGTGAGAAAAGGAGGATTTCTTGGAATAGGCGCGAAGACGTTTCTAGAGGTAACCGCTATAGCTGAGGAGAACAAGAAAATCATCAGGGAAGAGAATAAAGATGTTTACAAACTCCAGGAACTGCTCGTCAAGAACAGAAGAGAGAGGGAAGGAAGAGAATTTGAGGAATTAAAAAGAATGATAGAGGATTTGAAAAACATGCTGATAGTGGAAAAGAATAAAAATCTACCTGCTGGGATATCCAAGGTGATCAGGGGATTTGAGAAACAAGAAGTCGATTCAGAAATCGTAAATAAGATAGCAGAGTATTTGAGAATAACATATGGAGATGTTGACCCTGATTCTGACGATCTTTTGAGGAAACTATCTGATTACCTCGTACCCTTCGTCAAGACAAGCGTTCCAGAACTTTCGGGAAGAATACTGTTCGTCGGGCCAACAGGTGTTGGGAAAACGACGACACTGGCAAAGATAGCGGCGATCCTGAAGATCGAAATGAAAAAGAACATAGCCATATTGACACTCGATACGTACAGAATAGCGGCGGCAGAGCAATTGAAAACTTACGCCACGATAATGGATATACCCATGAGGATAGCGTACACTCCCAAAGAAGCTTCCATAGAGCTATCAGCCATGGTGGATTACGATGCCATACTCATGGATACAGCTGGAAGGAGCCAGAAAAACGATCTTCAGATGGGAGAGTTAAAAGCTCTTGTAGATCTTGTAAGACCGGATATAATTTTTCTCGTTCTGAGCATGAACTACAGATATGAAGATCTGAAAGATATGATCAGAAGATTCTCAATCGTCTCTCCATCTCACCTCATATTGACAAAACTCGATGAGACCGATTCCCTAGGTCATCTCATAAATGCGCCACACTATTCGAATATACCGTTATCTTATATAACAAACGGTCAAAGAGTACCGGAAGACATATTCGAAGCGAACACGTACGAAGTCTCCAGAATGGTGGTCAGAGAGGTGTTGAAATATGCAAGATCAGGCTGAAGGACTGAGAAAACATGGTCCCCAGGTTATAAGCCTGATGAGCGGAAAGGGCGGTGTTGGGAAATCGATAATAGCCGTTAACTTGGCCCTGGTTTTGAAAGAAAGGGGAAAAAAGGTTTTGGTTTTCGACGCTGATATAGGTTTCGGAAGTGTGGAGATACTGTTTGGAATAACGGCAAGCAAAACGTTGAGGGATTTTTTTCACAGCAAGGATGGAAGGATAGAGGATATCATATATTCAACGTCTTACGGTGTCGACATCATAAGCAGCGGCATGGACGTTGAAGATCTGATCACCTTCGGATCGAGTAACAGTTCAAGATTCTTCGACGCGTTCGTTGGAGTGTTGAGAAGGTACGATTTCGTCATAATAGACTTTCCACCAGGATTCAACGAGAAACTTGAAGAGTTCTATGGAAGATCCGATTTTTTACTCGTTGTCACAACCAACGAACCAACCTCTCTGGTGAACACGTACACGTTGATAAAACTCATAATGATCAAAGGGATAGAACCGAACGAATTGATGATCGTCATGAACATGGTTCATGACATGAGGGATGGTAGAAAGGCCTTGGAAAGGCTCACAGCTGTTATAGAAAAATTTGTGGGCTACACGGTGAAGTCGGTTCACATGTTGAAGTACGATCCCTTCGTTAGAAAAAGCGTCGATTATCAGGAACCTTTTGTTCTGAAAAAGAAGATAATACAACCATCCTTAGGAATATACGGAATAGCTGATAAGATTCTAAGGTCCTACTACAGGCCCAAGGTATCTCTCATAGACAAGATAAAGGCACTCCTTGGTATAGGAGTGGTTAGATGACTCTCATCGATCTTATGAAACTCAATAGGGGCATTAAAATCGATATGAAATTTGGTAAAAAGAGAGTAGAGGCAAGGTTTCTGGATGTAAAAGAGAAAAATTTCTATCTGGTATCGAGTGATGACCTTCCTGAGGAAGATTTTAAAATCTCGATGAATATCGTCGGATTCATTCTGGAGATACCTTTGAAAAAGTTGGAAGTGGAGGAGAGCGATGGTATCTATAGAATAACGGCGAGAGTCAATGGAAAAGTCAGAATCATCGAACGGAGAAAGTCTAGAAGGTATCCATGTTTCATACCATGTGATATGATGGGAAAAAGGTGTGTGATACTCGACATATCGGATACTGGTTTCAAAATGCTAGCTAGAAGCTTTTACTATAAAGGAGCGATCATAGCATTAAATGACGGTTCAAGAGGAATCGTCGTTTGGGAAAAAGGAGGTGAGAACGAACCAAGGGAATACGGTGTATACCTCTTGAAAATTTCGAAACAATGGAGGAAATTGGTGCGCAATGTCAGAAGCAGATACCTGGAAATCCTAAGGAGGATAGGGGAATGGTAGAAGGAAGTTACTACGCAGAGTATCAAAACTTTGAAGATGCTGTAAGGTTGGGGATGCCAGCGATAGTTGAAGTTGTCAGACCCGAGGAATTGGAGGGAACGTATAAAAGCTCTGTTTACGATTATTTTCCAGACAAGGATATATTAAAAATCGCTATGCCGAGTTATAAAGGAAGGCTAATCCCGCTACCAGAAGGATCGACAGCCTACGTAAAATTGATCGATAAAGGTGCTATTTATGTCTTCAGAACGACCGTGATATCGAGTGGAAAGGATGAAGAAGGCTTCTTCGTGACGTACGTTCGAACACCAAAAAGAGTCAGAAGGGTTCAAAGGAGAAGATTCAAAAGGGTTCCTCTCGTTCTTGAGGGAACTTACAAGTTATCGGAGGATGACACACCGAAAAAATTCTTGACGAAGGATTTCAGTGCTGGTGGTATTTTAATGATCGTTTCTGAACCTCTGGTTATTGGACAAGTGATATTGATAAGTTTAAGATTGAAGGATGATCTATATCTCAAGGATATAAAATCGAAGGTTGTAAGGGAAGCAGGGAAAACTCCACAAGGAGATTATATGTACGGCGTGATGTTTCTCAACGTGGATCCAAAGCTCGAGAAAAAATTGGTGGTCTTCACATTCGAACAAGAGTTAAAATCAAGAAAGAAGGAAGGTGGTTGAAAGATGAAAGAACTTTCAGGCTCCCAAAGCGACCTTTTGAGAGAGATTGGAAATATCGGTGCTGGGAATGCGGCAACTGCTATTTCCACGATGTTGGATAGAAAAGTCGAGATAACGGTTCCAAGTGTTAAACTCCTGGATATATCGAGAATACCGTTCGTTCTACCAGAACCTGAGTCCATAGTAGCAGGTGTCCGGATGAGGATAAAAGGGGACATAGAAGGAGATTTACTACTCATATTGGATTCAAAAGCTTCAAAGATAATTCTGAGGGCTTTGCTTGGAATGGAACCAGAAGATATAACGAATCTGGATGAAATGGCCCGTTCTGCCTTGAGAGAGATCGGAAACATCATGTGCGGAACCTACGTTTCAGCACTTGCAGATTTTATGGGACTTCATCTCGACACCATACCACCTGATATAACTATAGATATGGTGAGCGCCATCATATCCGAGATATCTTTGGGAGTAGCCGTTGAGGAGGATATGATCATATTCATAGAGACCAATCTCAAAATACATCAGGAAGAACCGGTAGAGGCTTATATGTTCTTGATACCAAAACCAGGATACCTGAGCAAAATTTTCGAAAGGATGGGTGTGAAATGAAGAAAAAGGTAATAATAGGTATAGGAGAATATGCTGTAGAACGAAATCCTGCTATACTCGTTACCCTGGGATTGGGTTCCTGTGTGGGGGTTTGTGTCAGAGACCCAACCGCGAGGGTTGGGGGGATGATTCATGTCATGCTTCCAGATAGTGGAGGAAGAAACGTTCCAAACCCGGGAAAATATGCAGATACCGGTATAGCAAAGCTCGTCGAGGATCTTGAGAAGATGGGGGCATCCAGGTTTAGGATGGAAGCCAAGATAGCGGGGGGAGCTGCGATGTTTGAAGGAAAGGGTTTGAACATAGGTGCCAAGAACGTGGAAGCGGTGAAGACCAACCTCAGAAAGCATGGTATAAAACTTGTTGCTGAAGATACAGGTGGTAACAGGGCAAGGAGCATAGAGTACGATCTGGAAACAGGAAAACTTCTAATAAGAAAGGTAGGTGGAGGAGAGCGATTGGAGATAAAGGAAATATGAAATACATCGATAAGGAGTTCATCATAAAAGAGATGCTTCCGACGATAAAAAGAATAGCGATGGATCTTTCAAATCATCTGCCTCCCAATGTTGAAGTGGATGATTTGATTCAAGAAGGTGTCTTAGCTCTCATATCCTCTCTCGAAAAATATGATCCCAAGAGAGCCAGTTTAAAGACTTTCGTTTTAAAACGGATAAAAGGAGCTATGTACGATTATCTCAGGAAAATGGACTGGATGCCTAGAAATCTTAGAAGGAGCATGAAAATCGTGGAGCAGAAAATCTATGAGCTCTCCGCTAACGGTCACGTACCGAGTGATGAAGAGATCTCCAAAGCAACTGGAATAGATCTGAAAGAAGTTCGAAGAGTGAAGAACGAAATGGTTAGAAAACAGCTCCTCATGTTGGATGAGTATTTATCCGAGGACATAAGTATAGAAACACCTTATACCGATGATCCTGCAAAACAGGTATACCGTGAGACGCTCTTCGAATACCTCAGAGAAGCGATAAATGAACTCAGTGAGCGAGAGAGGCTCATTCTCTCGCTCAGGTTCGAACACGATTTGTCCTTGAAAGAAATAGGAAAGGTTCTGAATATCAGTGAATCCAGGGTGTCTCAGATTCTATCCACTGTGTTTGTAAAGCTGAGGAAGAAACTTGAGGGGTTGGTGTGAGTATGGTAAGGCCAGTAGATCTTCAGACGGTTTTCGTGAGAGGTGTTGATGTTGCAAACCAGGCGAATTTCCAGATCAATCAGCAACTGGTGGCCCAACAGATTGCGTCTCACGAGACGGTGCAGCAGGCATATCAGCAGGAGAGATCCGTGAATCCCAATCAGGCAGCAGAGGAGAAAAGTGTCAGAACTAGTACCGAAAAGGGTGGGAGAAATCCGTACCTGGCATACAGGAGGAAGGGAGAAAGAAAAGGAAGGTACGTGGAGATAGAGGAGGATAAAAAAGGCCTTCTCATGGACGTGAGATTGTGATAGGGTACCTTTCAGTGAAAAAAATAGATGGGAAGCATGTAGGAGGAATCCTCGTGGTTGATAAAAGAGGAATACCTGTTGAATTCAAATACACAGACCCTGTGGTTCCAACGGAACTTCAGAAGATACTCTATGGAAGTTCTCTGGAAACCTACCTTCATGCTGATATAATCGCTACGTCCCTTCTGGGAAAATTGGAAAACAATCCCATTGTCATTCTGACAGACCATCCGGACCTTGTGGAAGTGGATAAAAGGGTCTTTTTGGTGTCTGAAAGTACAGAACGTGTGGAGAACACGAAAGAAATAGGTGAGGGGGAATACCTAATACCGTTCCAAGGAAGAGCGATTAGAATCGTCTCAAAAGAAAAACCTTCTCAGGAAGTCCTTGAAAAGATAAAAGAGATATCAGAGGAACTCGACATAATGGAACCTTTCGAGAGGCTCGATAGAGCCTTAAGATATGTATGTTCAAGTACATAAAGGAATTCTTCAAAACCCTGTTCATGGAATTCAAAGGTGTGAAAACTCATGCAGTTTCCTTCCACACTTCGGCCGTGGTCAAGGGTTTTTCAGCAGAAGAAAAGAGCATAAACGTTCATTCAGAAGAACTTTCCGTTCCTGTAAATCAAATTCTTGTGAGCCCGAGTGTGAAACTGCACGATTTGAAAAATGAAACGAAGATACGTGTTAAAAGAGATGACCTGATTGAGAGGGCTTGCCCGTGTCACGAGATCACACTTCCCAATCTGAATGATTCTGTGAAAACATTCAACGCCGATTTTCAAATAGCTGTGATATCGAAAAATCTAGTGTTTCGATCAAAAGTGGTTGAAGGTGTACATTACAAAATGAATGTGCACATGGGGGATGATATGCACCATATAAGGATCATGAGAATAAAGAGAGAGAAAAAGATCGATAAAAATAAGGTTTTGGATGCTCTTGCAAGATTTCTAAGTGATTACAAGGGGAATTTGAGAGATTTCGAGTTTATAGGCTACTACAAAAGTGTTCCAATAGGGCACGTTGAAAAAATATCTGTGTCAAAAAAGGACTTGATGATCCTTTTGAAGAAGAAAGGACGGAATTTGAAAGTGGATGTACTTCTGATAAAGCTCAAGGGAATATACAAAATAATACCTGCGAGGGATTGAAATGGTCTACAAGATACTAGCTTCTTTTATCGAAATACCTGGTATTTTCTTCACGACCTTTCTTTTTCTCTTCATATTCAAAAAGAAGAAAATCTTTCTTTTCCTAGCGATCACGATTTACATCCTATCATGTGAATTCGTGGCTTCTTCAATCCTGAAGCTTTTTGAGGTAAAAGAGAATTTGGGAAATTTTGATGTGATCGTCGTTCCAGGTGGTGGAAAGTCTGGGAATCTCCTATCACAGGCTTCTTACTCCAGAATATTGAAAGCTTACATGATGTGGAAGGAGTCTGGAAAGAAAATAGTGGTATCTGGTGGGAAATTTGGTGGAGAGAAGACGGAAGCTGAGCTTATGAAAGATTACCTGGTTGAGATGGGGATTCCGGAAAATGAGATAATTGTGGAGGCTGAATCCAGAAATACGATAGAGAATGCAAAGAACGTTTCTCGTATATTAGAAAAAATGGGAATCGAGAGCATGTTGATTGTAACATCTTATACCCATATGAAAAGATGTTACACCGCATTCAGAAAATTCTTTGACAGTCAGATCTATATCGTGAAGAGCGATTACCCTTTAGATCCTGATAAATCCATCGTTTTCAAGTTTCTCCCAAGTATAAGCGCTCTTACTGCTTTTGCCAGCATGTTCCATGAAGCTTTAGGAATGCTACTCATCTTTGTTGATCCATTCTTTTAGAAACCTTTCCACTTCTTCTTTCCCGTATTTCACTTTCTCCTGTGTGTCAACCGTTGTGTAGGTATCGGAACCGAGGTATAAAAGCGTGTTCACATTTGGTGAATTATTTTCAAAGGCGTCTTCTCTGTAGTGAACTCCTAAAATTCTTCCAACAAAGAGAGTATGATCACCATAATCTCTGATGTCCACAGTTTCACATTCATAAGCAGCATATGCTCTTGAGATTATTGGAACGTTTACGAGCCTTCCCTCCGAAAGCTCTATATCGAAGACGGAAACTTTGTCCACATCACGTCCACTGCTTCTCCCAACGAAAGCTGCTATTTCGTAGTCCTCATATTCCAGAAAATTCAACGTGAATTCTTTGGACTTCTTCAAAAGCTTGTGTGTGAATCTCTTTGGTGATATCAGAACTCCATACAATGGGGGATCAAAAGAAAGTTGAGTATGCCACGCAACACTCATGAGATTAACACGATCCTCAAGCTTGGTCACGACTATAGTAACGACTGTCGGATAATGATAGTAATACTTAACGGGTTTCCTGACAAAAACCAAACGGATCACCTCAAGTCACTCAATCTATCCAAAACTTGCTTTAGAATGGATTCGTTCAATATCAATTTGAAGAACTTGTATGCTTCCACATCCTCTGAAGATGTTCTACTCAGAAAATAAGATTTCACCTTCTTTCTAAAGATTTCTCTTTCATCTTCTTCCATAGCCGCTATCTCTTCCACAATCTTTCTTATACGTGGATCTTCCTTGCACGCTTCCACAATCTCCTGGATGGGATCCATTTCATCATTCTTTCTTGCTGTTCTCCTCTATGAACACTTTGAAAGAGATACCGGTCCTTGCTTCATTTCCTATGAGAATTTCGATGAAACCTGGTACAACGTAGAGATCTTTCCCTGATTCCGCTAAGAACCTCCTTGCAACGGCTATAGCCTTAACAGCTTGATTCACAGCCCCTGCACCTATGGCTTGTATCTCCACTCTATCAGCCTTCGACAGGGCTCCTGCTATAGCCCCCGCAACCTTGTTGGGATTAGAATTCGAACTAACTTTCAGAACTTCCATTCTACCATTCCTCCTCATTCTGAGTATTATTTTTATTTGGATTATCTTTCAGAAATTTTATCATAAATCATTCTATTTTTACCTCTCTCAGGAATTTCGCAGCATCTTCGGGAGGTGTAGGATTTATGTAAAATCCCGAGCCCCATTCAAAACCCGCAACTTTCGTGAGTCTTGGGAATATCTCAAGGTGCCAGTGATAATATACCTTTCCCTCACCGTAAGTTGGTGCGGTGTGAAGAACGAAATTGTAAGGAGGATTGTCAAGAGCGACATATATTCTGTATAAAACGTTTTTCAAGATTCTTGCAAGGAATCTCAACTCATCTTCCTCTATATCACCGAAATTATGGGAGTGTCTTTTTGGGAGAATCCATGTTTCAAAAGGAAATCTTGCGGCGAACGGTTCTATCGCTATGAATTTATCGTTTTCTTCGACTATCCTTTTACCCTCAAATTTTTCCTGATGAATGATGTCGCAGAAGACACACCTTTCCTTGTAAGAGTAATATTCCCTCGCACCGTTCAACTCCTCTTGAACCCTTTTTGGAACTATGGGAATGGCTATCAGTTGGCTGTGGGGATGTTGCAAAGATGCCCCGGCTTCTTTTCCATGGTTTTTGAATATCAAGATGTATTTTATGTTCTCATCTTTAACCAGCTGATTGAATCTCATTTTGTAGGCCCATATGACCTCTTCCACCTGTTTTACATCCATTAGAGCCAGATTCGTGTTGTGATCAGGAGTTTCTACAATCACATCGTGGTACCCAAAACCTGTCATGGCGTCGTACATTCCATGACCGTACCTCTCAGGCTCCAGATTCGGATTCACCGCCGGAAACTTGTTAGGAACAACCCTCACCCACCATCCTGGTGTATTCGGTTCCGTGTCGGGTGGTCTAAAGGCGAAGATCTCGGGAGGAGTTACATGCTCGTTACCATAATCGAAAGGACAAAAAGCCGCCTTCACTTCCTCTTTAACTCTTGCAAAATCGTGGGGTCTCTTTGCTCTCTCCGTTGCTATTATGACCCATCTTTTCACGACAGGATCTTTTCTAAATTCAGGCATATCGTCCCCTCCTTAACCAGAAACCCTCTTTGAAAGAGCCTCCTGATAGAGCTTTATGTATTCACTAGCGGATCTTTCCCAGGAGAAATCCGAGCTCATACAATTCTTTATCAACTGTATCCAATGATCCTTTTCTCTGTAGTAGAAATGAACTGCTTTTGCCAGTGCTTTTAAAAGATAAGCGGAATCGTACTCTTCAAATCCAAATCCCGTACCTTCTTTTCTGTCCGGATCGTATTCCTTCACACTGTCTGCCAGTCCTCCTGTGTATCGGACCACGGGTACCGTTCCATATCTCATACTGAACATCTGACCGAGTCCACAAGGCTCGTATCTGCTTGGCATGAGGAACATGTCTGCACCCGCGTAAATTCTCTGAGCCAACGTGACATCGAATTTTATGTTCGCAGAAACCTTTTCGGGATATTTTTTAGCGAATTCTTCAAACATTTTCTCATATTTTGAATCTCCCGTTCCCAAAAGAACGAATTGGACATCCATTAAAGTTAGATATTCAAAGATATCCGCCAATATATCCAGTCCTTTTTGATCGACGAGTCTTGTTATCATACCTATAACAGCCACATCTTTTCTCACAGGAAGTTTCAATTCCTCTTGAAGTTTTATCTTGTTCTCCCACTTTTTCTCAATGGACTCGATATCATAATTCACATAGATTCTATCGTCGGTTGCGGGATTGTATATCTCGTAATCAATTCCGTTCAGTATACCGTACAGATCCCTGGATCTTGCTCTCAAGACACCTTCCAGCTTCTCTCCATACTCCTCCGTCTGGATCTCTTCAGCGTAAGTTGGGCTCACGGTGTTTATAACATCGCTGAACATGATACCACCCTTGAGGAAGTTTATCTGACCGTAAAACTCGAGTCCATCTATGTTGAAGAGATAACCTGGAAGGCCAGCAAAATCCATGTATTTTGGATCGAATATTCCCTGATACCCCAGATTATGAATTGTCAGAACAAGAGCTGTCTTTGAGAAAAACTGATCTTCCCTGTAAACGGTTTTCAGATAAACAGGTATCAGAGATGTTTGCCAGTCGTTGACGTGAATTATATCTGGCTGAAGGTTCAGTTTTTTCAAAGCCTCAAGAACGGCGTTGGAGAAGAATATCGCTTGTTCTGCCAGATCAGGTCCTTTATAGACCTCCTCTGCTGAGAAATAATAATCGTTCGCTATCATGTAAACTGGAACATCAGAACTGGGAATGCTGGATTGGTAGATGGAAAATTTCTCAGGAGTCCTCAACACAGGTAAACCTATGTTCTCCTTTACTTTCGATATGTCATATCCATACTTTTCAGAGTTCTTTTCCACGATCTTATGCTTGGGCATAAAAACGTAAACATCCACTCCCTCTTTCTTCAAAACCTTGGGAAGAGCACCAGCGACGTCGGCGAGTCCACCCACTTTTGCGAAGGGGAAAACCTCATAAGATACGAACGCAACTTTCATGGTAGGAACACCTCCTATTCACCGCAAATTGAGTGGCAGGTCATGAGTGAATATTATCGTGTCGCACTCTTTTACTTTCTCTTTTATAAACTCAGCGGATTTCCCTTCACGATTACCTTTGATTATATCATAGTAGTCTAGACGCGTATAACAGATGTCTCCTGGGAAGAACACCTTTCCCATGTTAGAACTCTCTATAACGAATGACAGGTGTTCCCTTGCATGCCAAGGTGTATGATAAACATGGATGTAATTGAAGAGAGTCTCCCCATCCTCTATGAAGTTCAACTTTCCCCACGATTCTATGACGGATTTGTACAGTTTTCCAATGAGAGGACCGAATTTTTCGTAATCTTTGGTTCTATAACTTTCATGAAGGTGCACGGTGGCGTTTTTGAAGAATATGGAATTGTATATGTGATCCATATGAACGTGCGTGAGGATGATATCGGTCACGTCATCTGGGAATATCCTTCTTTTTGTAAGTTCTTCTTCAAGAATCGCTGTCGTCACGAAGCTTCCAGGGTCGACAAGGATTACCCTCTCGTCATCTTTGAGCAAAAGAGTGGTGGAGAAAGGTGCATTTGCTCTTCCTGGAACGTTTAAACTTCCCCCAACAACGAGAATTTCCAATGTCATGATCATTTCCCTCCCGTCAGAAACGATACTATAGCAACAAATAACGTATAGTACGAGAAAACCCAGAGTTTTCCTCGTCTGACCGTTCTCACGAGGAACACCAAGGATACTATTCCAAAAACTACCGATGTTATGAAGGCAGGAATGGAATATTCAACTTTCACAGCTGAGAGAGAGAGAACTCCCGCTCCCAAAATAACGGGAAGGGACATGAGGAATGAATATTTGAGAGCATCTTCCTTTGAGAAACCAAGAAGGATGGCTGTCGAAACGGTGAGGCCGCTTCGTGATACCCCTGGGAATATAGCCAGAGCTTGGGCAAGGCCTATGATGAGAGCATCGAGTATACTCATGCCATCCATCCTTTTTTCACCTTTTTTCACCTTGGTGAGTATCAGAAAGAAGGTCGTTACAAGGAAGAATAACGGCAGGAATCTCTCCATATTGCCGAGCTCGTCCTTCAAAGAAAGCCCAACGATCACAGCTGGCACGGTGGAAACGATTAGGTTCAGAATGATCCTGGGTCTTTTGAGAGAAAATCTTATTGCCTCGATTGAAAAGATCAAAACGGCAAGGAAGGTACCAAGGTGGAGAAATCCTATGAACGGAACGTTAGTGTAATTTCCTTTCAAAATATTATCCACCAGGACAAGATGCCCCGAACTCGATATGGGCAGGAATTCTGTAAGACCTTGAATTATTCCGAGTATAACGGCTTCCACTTTCAGAACCCTTCCTCTTCAACGACGTAATCGTAGGGGATTTCGTACATTTCCAAGATCTTCGCTACATCCTCAGCGTTTTTACTATCCACTTTTATCACAACCCTCCTTTTGTTTTCACCCTCTTTTATCGTTATGACGGAGAGTATATTCATGTTGTTGTCGGCTAAAACGTTCACAACCTTTTTCAGAGACCCTGGAACATCGAGAAGAAGCAAGGATATCTTTGATCCTGGTTCATCCATCGCTGTTACCTCAAGCATAGATTCCAGGAAATCCTGGAGGGTTATGACACCCGATAATTTCATATTCTCGTCCACAACTGGAAGAAAGGGTTCTTGATTTTCAAGGAACATGAGTAAAGCTTCTTCAACACTGTCATTCTCTCGAACGTAGAAATCAGGGAAAGTGATGGCGTCTTCTATGGGATCTTCGAGATTCATTTGAGAGAGGGAAGCTTTGTTTACAAGGCCAAGGAATTTATCATCGTCGTCAGCAACTATGCAGGCATCCGTGTGATATAACCTCATTTTGGATAGGCATTCCCTCACAGTGCATGAAGGCTTCACTTTGGGGAAATCTTTACTCATCCACCTCTTTACTATCATGTTTTTGCCTCCTTCAGCTCCTTTATTATCTCTTTCAACCTCCTATCCAGGTCTTTCAACTTCACCCTTTCGATTATTTTACCTCCTCTAAATATGACGGCACCATCCTTAACTCCTGCAATTCCAATATCAGCGTCTTTCCCTTCACCTATTCCGTTCACAACACACCCCATGACAGCTACTTTAAGATCGATCCTCATGTTACCTATGGCATCTTCAACGAACGTTGCCAGTTTCTCAACATCTATCTCCGCTCTGGAACATCCTGGGCATGCTATAACCTCCACTCCTTTTCTCTTTCCCAAAGCGATCAACATTTTTCTGGCCACTCTAACTTCTCTAACTGGATCTCCAGCTATCGAAACCCTTAGAGTGTCTCCTATACCCTTCAGGATTAGATGTCCAATCGCTATGGAGGATTTCACAATGGAGGTTTCGTAAATACCGGCTTCTGTAACACCAAGATGTATGGGATAATCGACCTTCTCGTGGATGTATTCGTTCGCTTTTATCGTTTCCCTGACATTCGAGCTCTTAGCTGAGATCACAATGTCTGTGAATCCCAATTTTTCAAGGATTCTCACTTCCTCCAAAGCTGATTCAGCGAGTGCGATCCATCTTTCAGAGTAGCGATCCCTGTGCCTTAGAGAGCCCGTGTTTGCCCCCACTCTTATCGGTACACCGTAGTCTTTCGCTACTTTCACAAGTTCTCTGACTTTTTCCTCTGAACCGATGTTTCCAGGGTTTATCCTTACCTTATCGATACCATTTTTTATGGAAAGAATGGCCAATTTGTAATCATACTGTATATCCGCAATTACAGGTATTTTCACTCTGCTCTTTATTTCACCTATAGCTTCTACGTCTTCTTCATCTAATATCGCGATCCTCACCATTTCGCAACCTTCGCGGACGAGTGCTTCTATTTGAGCGATCGTTTCGCTCACATTACTGGCTTTCGTGGTTGTCATGGATTGTATGACTATGGGATTTCCTCCACCTAGAGGAACGTTACCAACCATAACGAGCTTACTCATCTTCCGATCAGCCTTCCTATGTCTATCATGGTTATATATATCATCAAGATCATGAGGAATATGAAACCTATGAAATGTATAAGGTTCTCAAGAGCAGGATTCACCTTTTTTCTTGTCACGATCTCTATGATCGAGAAAACGATCTTGCCTCCATCCAGGGCAGGTAATGGTAGCAAATTGAATATACCAAGGCTCATGGTGATTATGGCTACTATAGAAAGGACCGCTTCCAATCCTGCTTTCGTCGCCTCACCCACAATACCCACAATACCCACAGGCCCAACGATTTCACCACTTCTAAGGCCACTGAATATCCGGCCCAAGGATTTCCACGAAGTCACGAGAATGTAGTTGCATCTTGATACAGCGGTTGTTACGATATCCCATCCTTTTGGTTTCAACTTTTTAGCTTCCATCTTCAATATTCCTGGTATCTCCAGAATATTCTTTATAATACCTGCTGGAACGTTTAACCTCAAGATCCTACCATCTCTTTCGATTGTGACAGGAACGCTGCTAGCAAAACCTTTCCCCCACCACTCCAGTTTTTTTCCTCTCAGTTGGATAATCATACTACCCTTTCCTGCGTTTATGAGTTGATATATCCTTACAAGATCGAGCCAACCGTTTACCTTCTGATCACCTACTGAGAGGATCACATCGCCTTTTTTGAACATCTCGAAATCTTTTTCGAACTCTTTGGAAAGACCTGCGAAAACTATCCCTATCACATATCTCTTTGGAGTGTAATAGTACGTTTTCAAAACGCCACTGACCTTTCCTTCATCGAAATTCAAGGTCACAAACTCTCCTTTGAATTCCTCCAGAACACTCGGTGATATATCCCTTCCAGAGACATCTGTTAAGACCTTTGAAGGGGTTCCAGAAGCGCTGACAAGTGTTATATCGTACTCCTCGTCTACAAGATGTGGCGTCACTTTTAAATTTATCCTCTCACCATTTCTTAAGATGGTGAACGTCACTTCTCCTCCTTTTCTTATCTCTTGAGAGATGACCAACGTGTCGTACACGCTCTTTCCATTTATCTTCAGTATCACATCTCCTGGTAAGAGGCCTGCCCTTTCTGCTGGGCTCCCACTCTCCACAGATCCTATACCGATGACTGGAACTCCCCAAACTCCCACGATCACCATGAAAAGGAAATACCCAGCCAGTATGGAGAAAAGAGGACCGGCGAACGATATCAAAAGCCTTTGAAAAGCGGGTTTGTCGTAATATCTCCTGCCGATATCCTCTTCCGCCACTTCTGTGTTCTCTTCTTCACCCAGGAGTTTCACATAACCTCCAAAAGGTATGAGGTTGAATCTGAAAGTGGTTTCTTTTCCTTTTATTGCGAAAATCTTGGGGCCGAATCCAAAAGCAAATTCAAGCACTTTCACTCTAAAGAGTTTTGCGAAGAGATAATGCCCAAGCTCGTGAACGCTGATTATACCGGTGAATATCAGAATGAAGTAGAGGACAAACAATCTATCACCTTCCTAGCGATTTTTCTCGACTCTTCATGAATTTCCTTCAAATCCTTCAAATCCCTCGGTTCACCTTTTACACTCTCAACAACTTCTTCCAAAACCCTTGATATGTGTATGAACTTTATCTTTCCATTCAGAAAAGCCTCCACAGCCTCCTCATCTGCAGCATTGTAAGCCGTCCTTTTCGCATAGGATCTACAAATCCTTTTCACGAGGAAGAATGAGGGATATCTTGCTGGGTCAGGATCTTCAAAAAGTAGATTTAAATTCGTGATGTTCGGAGCTGGAAAATCGACGACTCTGTCAGGATACGTCAAAGAGTAAGCTATGGGTATCCTCATGTCAGGATTGGATAGAAGCATTTTTACCGTACCATCTTTGAAGAACACCATACCATGTACAAGACCCTCCCTGTGTATCTTAACATCTATGTTTGAAAAATCCAGTTCAAACAACTCCATGGCTTCTAGGATTTCGAAAGCTTTGTTGACCATGGTAGCAGAATCAACCGTTATTTTCCTTCCCATGCTCCAGACTGGATGCTTCAGAACGTCTTCAACTCTCGCTTTTTCGATATCCTCCAGCTTCCAATCCCTCAGTGCTCCTCCAGATGCTGTTAAAACTATCTTCATCATGCCCTTATCGAGTATCTGAAATATGGCACTGTGCTCACTATCGACGGGTATGAGTTCTGTACCACGATGTTCCAAAGCTTTTTTTATTAGAAATCCTCCACACACCAAGGATTCCTTGTTTGCAAGAGCTATTCTCTTTGAGGCTTCGATCGCTTTAAGTGTCATCTCAAGGCCGGCGAAACCAGGGACAGCGATTAAAGTTATATCTGGAGAGAGTTTCTCGAAAAAATCTTCAAGACTTCTGTAAACAGCTATACCTTCCACGTCAAAAGTTACATCTCCTGTCACGAGTATCGCCTTAACTTTGAACTCCTTCAGGATGGTTTGTGCTTTTCTCACATTCCTGTGAAAAGAAAAACCCACAAGCTCGTAACCTTCCAATCTTTTCAAAACATCCAGAGTTTGAGAACCTATGGAACCTGTTGCGCCGAGTATCACGACGGTTTTCTTTTCCATCTGAAATAGATCACTCCTCCTTTCTCAACGGATATTCTAACCTTATCGGATTTCGCTACATTGCTAACCCCATACGGTTTCTCTATTTTCATATCTTTTCTGAATATCTCGTATTTAAAACCCCTCAACGATACCCTCTTGGCATCTCCTCCCAAGGGTAATATGGACCAGGTTTCACCTGGCACAGCTTCAAGTGTCTTTTCTTTCTCAACATAACCAATTTCGAGTTTTGATGAAACAGCATAAACTTCCTTGAACCTACTCATCAAGTAGAAGAGAGCCAGTATCATATCCAGCCTTTCCCCATCCCAACCAAAGATTTTCACGGGAAAATTCTCAACTTCGAGCAAGGCGAGTTCCAAATCCGTTTCATCTTTCTCCTTAGGATATACTTTCATGGGGACCCTCTTTTCTTTCAACCATTCGACGGTTTCTTCGCTCACGGAATCCATATCTCCCACGAAAACATCAGGCAATATGTCAAGATTTTTCAGGAAATCTGCTCCTCCATCCACCGCTATCAAACGATCACATTCCGTCATAGCCTTTCTATAATACTCCTTATCCTCGTAGGTACCGTTTAGAAACAGACAGGTCAATTCTTTCTCCTCCTTGAAGCTGGTATCCCAAGAATGTTTCTGTATTTGTTGATGGTACGTCTGGAAACCTTAAATCCCATTTTGCTTATAATGCTTGCGATCTCTCTATCTGGTATCATCCCATTTTCCTCAACAATTCTCCTGATCAATCCCATAAGCACCTCGGGATGTATACTTCCTCTTCCAACGAATATCTCCATTTTGAATACACCCCTTGGAGATGCGATGTACTTGTTCTTCACCGCTCTACTCACAGTGGAAGGATTCCTACCAATTTTCGATGCTATGAATTTTTCCTTCAGCCTTCTAGGGTAGTCCTTCTCTCCTAAGAAAAATTCCATATTCTCCTCCACGACGATCTTTCCCACCGACATCAGTGTTTCGTTCCTCAGCTGTATCGCTTTCAACACGTTGTAAGGTGTTTGAGGAGATAGTTCGATGGGTGGCGTGGTTACTTCGAACTTTCCAGCGTCGTATTTGACGATTATATCCGGAAGAACGTAGGGGGATGGTCGGCCAAATCCTGTGACCTTACCTTCAAACAAACCTGGAGGACCTATTTCTTTCAATCTCTCGATTATTTCCTCCAACTTCGCTTCATCCACATCGAACATGTTGGAAACCTCATCGAGTGTGACCAGAAGCTTTCCTTTATCGTCGAGGTTGTATATTAGGAAATCTGCTATCTTCTCTTCCTCATCGCTGAAAAGAGCGAATGGAAGCAGTTTTTCCATATATCGAGGTAGGGAAGTTTCCTCATCTGCCAACGTGTCTCCAACAGTTTCACTTCCTCTCTCTCTATCCAAAACGAGAGAGAAAGGCTCCAGATAAGTTTTCAATTGCTCTATATTGCTTTCCAGAAATTCCAGCATCAGGGCTTCTTCATCTGTCATGATGAGTTTTAAGTTCAACTTCTGCTCTAGCTTCAATCTTCTGCTTGCCATGTTATCACCTCTGGCTCTTCCGAGAAGTTTCCGTATTCGTCGATCTTTATGAGATAAATGTTTTTATCCTTCCCCCATGAATCGCTGCTTCCCAAGATCAGAAAACCTCCATTAAGTGGTATCACATCGTACAAGAAATCGCTTCCGTTACCACCCACCTCATCTTTCAGTGTGACCTCTCCCTCTTTCGTTAACCCCACGATCACCCCATCGTATGGGTTCCTTCTCCATCCAACAACAATTACCCCTGTTTCATTCTCCACCATGGATTCCACAAAGCAACTGCTATCAAACCCTATGGTTTCTTCCCATATTTTCTCCCTCTCATCATCGACCTTTAAAACGTAGATACAGGATCTTCCAGAATCGAACCTTTTACCGGAGATCAAATAACCATTATCCACCTTGATCAAGGATTTTCCAAAATCGTTAGAAATCTCTTTGAATTCTTTCACCCAAACCGTTTCCAAGTTTTCATTCAATTTTACAAGAAGGATATCGTAATCATCGTTGAAGATCGTTCCCACAACGATAAATCCGTCATCATCCAACACGGCACAGGAGAATTCATCCATATTTTTGGATATGTCGAATTTGTGTACTTCCACACCGCCGTTTTCATCGAGGAAAATCACGACACCATCTTTATCGTTAATGGTACTACCGACTGATATGTATCCATTCCCCGACTCAAGAAGTGTTCTACCAACAGTTATTCCCTCCAAAACTTCGATGTTTGATATTTCAAAATTCTCCGTTAGCCACAATATGTGCGTATCGAGCGCTCCATAGGTTATGGCGACAAAACCTTTATCTGTTTTGCAAAGACCATATATGGGACCAAAATTTCCCAAATCGATAATATTCAGAAGATTACCCTCACTATCTAGAACCGCAATGCTCGATGTATCTTCCCCATTTATCGTTCTCGATCCAAGCAAGTACAGTTTATCATCTATCCTCTTGATCTCAACGAATTTTTCCTCCCCTTCCACATCGAAAACTCGTGTCCACCAGTTTCTAGTTGAGAACGAGAAGATCTCACTTTCCGTGGTTTCTCCATGTTCGTCCATTGCCACTACTTTCCATAGATAGGTGGCTCCGTACTTCAAATCCTCGATAGTTATGGATGTAGAGGAAGTCTCTCCAATGTAGAAAAGCTCATTCTCTCCAAAATACACGTGATACCTCAGCTCGTCACCATCTGGGTCTGAGCATTCCCACGATAGGGTCACCTTCGAGACATTCATATCGATAGATCCATTCTCGGGAGAAAGAAGCTGAGGAACGTTCGGTGGTCTGTTTTTATCCAGCACGATCACATGGAAGGTGCAGGTGGTATCATCAAACCCATCACTGACCTTCAAAGTGATTTCATACACGCCGGCATCATCGAAATCCGTTGCAAAGGAATATCTATCGTTTTCCAAAACCCCAGGACCTTTCACAAGAGAGAACGAGAGATTATCACCATCAAGATCTCTGGCACGATCTCTCAGATCCAAAACCAGTGTCTCTCCTTCAAATATCTCAACATCATCTATGGACAGCTCGGGAGGATTGTTCCTCGTTTTGAAAGACCATAGAGGACCCTCCACACAAAATTCGGAATCCCTGGCTACAACTTTCCAAGTGTAGCTGGTATGACCTTTCAAGTCTATTGGAACCATCTTGGATGTGGTCGTCACCGATTTTTTAAATCCTCCCAGGTCACTTTCGATAACGACATCGAAAGTTAGTTCATCCCCATCTGGATCTTTCGCATCCCATTTCAACGTGATACTAGATGGAACATCCTTTGCACCATCTTCAGGATAAGGGTTTTCAGGAACTTCTGGGGGTCTGTTAACATCCTCAACTATCACTTTGAAACTACCTGTTACCTCATCGAATCCATCTGAAACCTTCAAAGTGACTTCGTGAACTCCTGCATCTTGATAGTTTGGTATGAAGATGTAAAGATCGTTGATCAATGTTCCTGGTCCCGTCAACAGATCGAAGGTTAAAGGATCGTTATCTTCATCTTCGGTGAATTCTGTGAGATCCATCAGTAACCTTTCTCCTTCTTTCACCGACTGATCCTTTAAGAAAAGTTTCGGCGGATGATTGATGGTGGTGAATGTCCAGGTAGAACCCCAGCTTACAGCTTCTCCGTCATACGCTTTCACCCTCCAAAAGTACTTCGTATGCGGATCGAGTCCTCTTAAATGAAGCTGATTTTCATGTGTTTGAAGCTCCCTCGTGTTTCCAGAACTCGTTAAGAAAATCGTGAAGATCATGTTATCTCCATCGTGATCCTTCGAGCACCATCTCAATGTTACATTCGTTTCAACGTCTTCAGCACCGTCAGGAGGAATGGGATCGTGAGGGGTTTCTGGAGGAGCGTTGACAGGAACCGTAACTTCCACAGTGTCAGACCAGGAGGATGGAAGAGTATAATTCAAAGCACGGATTCTATACGAGTAGCTTTCTCCTTGACTGATGTTTTCATCGATATAATCGTTCATTTCAGTTATGGAAATACGATGGAAATCCTGAAAATCCTTTCTCTGAAGCTCAAAACACGTTATTTCACCCTCGCAATCCCATGAGAGATGGATTTTGTCTTTAGAAACATCAGTAACTTTCAGTATGGGTTTTGAAGGCCTTTCCAAAGGAATCACTTCATAACTTTCGAAACCTATGAGACCCTCCTCGGTCTCAACCAGAATCTCGATTTCTGCTTCATCGTGAAATTCCATGAAGATCTCTGGACCTTCCCCCAGAAGTTTTCCTTCCGAAAACCATAGGATCTTCGAACCTTGTAGGATGAAGTTTCTTGGAGAAAGGCGGATACACGTTCTTTCAGCGTGTGGAACTATCAGGTTTTCTTCTAAATATCCGTATTGCGTCTCAACTTCAAACACGAGTTTCGATGAACTCCCCAAGGTATCAGCCTTATCCAGAATCCTCTCGATTTCAATGGATTCCTTCCTGAAGGGTGGTAACCTTTCACCCGCTAACGTTCCACAGAAAAGTCCTAACCCTTGATGAGAAGATATTCTTTTAACACGATACGTGTACCAAGGAACATCCAGTGAGAAATCCGAGGACTTCAAAAAAGTTCCCCTGGCAGTAGGTTTATGAAAACTTCCCGATCGAGTCACATAAATGATAGGATGTTCGTTTATTTTCATCACATCATCCCAGGAAATTTTGAACTTTTCTTCACCTTGAGACAAGATCACGTATGAAGGATAACCAGATGCTTCTTCCAGAACGATGCTGAAGAATGAAAGGTAAAATTTACCATCCTTTTCAAGGAACAACCAGAAATTCACTAAGATCTTTTCGTTGTCTCTGAACACCTCCTGGTAGACAACAGGTGAAGATTCGGGGAAGCTCTCAACAACAATTAGGGATTTCGATGAGCCGTACATAACCAGATCTTCAACTTTTGGATTTAAAACATATCCATTTGAGTGGTAGAAAACACTGTTTTCAAGAACGTCCGCAAGATCCAAAATTTTCAAACCACACTCCAGGTGGATTACAGGAAGGAATTTCTCGAAAGGTTCATTCACCTCGTCTCTTACAACCACCTCGTTTTCGTCCACAGTGATTTGCTCGCCCTCGATACTGACCAGGAGTTTCGTGTTGACCATAGTAGGTTCCAATGGAAAGATCGTCACTTCAACCGTTGTTTCATCCCTTGTCAGAGTTGCTTGCGAGGTACTGTTCAAAATCAATTCACATTCTTCCAGATTCAATCCTTGTTCTTCATAAAGGATCTTCAATGAATTTTTCTTACCAACGCCGGAAATTTCCATTTCTCTCCTTTCCACTCCAATTGTCTTGAAGATGTATATTTTTAACTCGTTATCGATAATCCCACTTAAATCCTTCGCATCGATCGTTATGGAGATTCCATTCTTTGAAAAACACTTTCTTCCAACTTGATAGATCCTTCCGTTATGCTCAAGAAGAGTCACAACATTTGTGCTAACCCAGGGAACTTCTATAACGACTTTTCCTGAGAGAAAACCGTCTCCAAGGTCAAGTGTGATTTCCCTCCCTCCATAAAACGGCCCTCTGTTGATGTTTTTTCTGTAGTTGAGTATTTGAAAGGAGGTGGTCCCTTCGAAGGAGTCAGGAAACGTTTTTAAAATCACTCCATCCTCGAAGATCACGATATGAGAAAGTTCCGATGATAGAGGGGGCTTCTCAAGATGGTTGGGAGAGCAACTCAGTATCATCAGAGTTATCAACAACACGATGAGTTTTTTCACACCAGATACCTCCTTTGGTGTTTTTAGTTCCGGAAATATGTAAGAATATCATTTTGGATTAGGAGAGTGAAATAAGATGAGAAAATCAGCGAAAAGATTTTACCATAGATTTGTTACTTTCAAGAAAAACCTTTTTGGAGGGGTACGGAAGCTAAGAACGATCTGTATCCTCTCAAATCCTGGAAAATTATGATTCTTCCATTCATTGAAAAGATGGTAGAGTTCTTCCACTTTTCCAAACACTCTCCAGATTCTTCTCTCAAGAACAGCGAATCCTTCTTCCCCAACGTAGTGGTACTTTCCTCTGTCTCTCGTGAGTCTACCGGTTAAGAGTTCCAAAAGTTCGAGAAACGATGTTTCCTTGAAGTGGGGTATCTCTAAAGCTCCTGTCTCTTCGAGTTCTTTCAACTTCAAAAGTTTCTCCCTATTCCTTTCCCAAAGGTTTCCAAGCCTTCCTCCCGCCATTATGAATCTTGTTTCCGTTTTGTAGACTCCTATGAGTTCTTCTTCTCTTTTTACGAAAACGAAAGCAGGTTGTCTACCTGTGATATGGACGTTCAGAGGGGCTACAATTCTACCTCCATTCACCAACTGCTCGAACCATGATTTTGGAATCTCATCGATACCAACTGTGCATAGAATAGCATCGTAGGGAGCCTTATTTGAGAATCCATGATATCCATCTCCACACACGATGAAGACGTTCCTGTATCCCAAGCTTTTTACATTCCTCTTTCCGATTTCGCAGACTCTCTCTTCGTATTCAATGCTGACAACGTAACCTTCTTCTCCAACAAGTTTACCCATAACTGAAGCGTTGTAACCGGTCCCCCCACCTATTTCCAGAACTCTAGAACCTCTCTTAATACCAGCCCAATCCATGAAACTCGCCATAAGAGAGGGCTGACTCGATGTCGAGTAGATTTTTCCATCATCGTAAGTTACTATGACGGAATCGGAGTACATTATGGACTCTGGATAGGATCTCTCGGTGAACCTTTCCCTCGGTACAGATGCAAAAGCTTCCACAATATCCTCTCTGAAACCATAGAATTCCAGAATTTTTCTCAATCTTTCCCTCATATTTTCCCCTATGCTATCATAACATTTCAGGAGGGGATAATTTTGAAAAAAGCTGTGATAATTACCATAGGAAGCGAGCTGCTAAGAGGAATTATTTTGGATAGAAACTCGAAATATCTGTGCGATCAACTCAAAAAGTTAGGATACGATGTCGTGAAGACTGTCTCGGTCGGTGACGATGTCAACAGTATAGTCAGGGAAGTCAGAAGAGCCATAGAAGAAGCTGATCTCGTCGTTACATCCGGAGGGCTGGGGCCAACAGAGGATGATAAGACTAGAGAGGGAGTCGCTGTAGCTCTCAACAAGAGATTGATAATGGATCATGACTTGAAATCTAAGATAGAAAAGAGGGTTAGGGAATTCTACAGTGAAAAGATCCCTGAAAACATATCAAAACAGGCTGAAGTTATAGAAGGAGCTGAAGTTCTGGAAAACACTGTCGGAAGTGCTCCTGGCCAGCTTGTGAGGATTGGAAACAAAGTTGTTCTCATACTTCCAGGTCCTCCCAGAGAACTGATTCCCATGTTCGAAGCGGTGAAAGAGAAGTTGAGAACGGAAAACGCTTTCTACGAAAGAACCATGAGTTTTTACGGTATTCCGGAAGCGAAGTTAGAAGAAGAACTGAAGGATATCCTATATTCTCAGAAGGATGTGGAGATCGCCACAATGGTTGATCATGTTCATGGTGTTAAATTGAGGCTAACAACAGGTTTTGAGAAAAGAGAACAACTCGACAGGATGATGGAGAAAATAATGGAGAGATTGGAAAGATACGTTTATGGATTCGACGATGAGACGATGGAGCAGAGTGTTTTCAAGCTTTTAAAGAGAAAGAACAAGAAGATAGCTTTCGCCGAGTCTTGTACCGGAGGGTTGATTTCCTCGCACCTTGTGAACGTTCCAGGCTCTTCTGAAGTGTTCATTGGAGCTGTTGTGGTATACAGTAACGATTTGAAAGAGAGGATATTGGGTGTATCCAGAGAAACTCTGATGAAATACGGAGCGGTCAGTGAAGAATGTGTCAGGGAGATGAGCGAAGGTTTACATCGATTAACGAAAGCGGATCTGTGTCTTTCCGTATCGGGAATAGCGGGACCGACAGGAGGTACACCTGAGAAGCCAGTTGGGACCGTCTTCATTGATCTCTACGATGGAAAGAGCCACTACACAAAGAAGGAATTTTTCAAAGGTGACAGAAATGTGATAAGATTAAAAACGTCTGTGAACGCTCTGAACACGGTGAGAGAGTATCTTATAGGATTTGGGGAGTGATAGGTATGATGAAGGAGGAATACCTGAGTGTTTTTGTAGACGAAAGTAGAGAGACTCTCCAGAATTTAAACGATAACCTCCTGAAACTGGAAAACAACCCAGAAGATATGGAAACAGTCAATGAGGTCTTCAGATTGTTGCATACCCTGAAGGGTATGGCGGGAACCATGGGTTTTGAAAATATGATGAAATTATGTCATAAAATGGAAAACGTTCTGGATAAGGTGAGAAGTGGCAACATCAAACTCACAGGAGACCTGATGGATAAGTTGTTTACAGGTGTTGATATCGTTGAGAGAATGATCAACAACATCGTTGAATCCGGAAACGATGTGTTGGAAGATATCGATGTCGATTCGATCGTTCGATCTTTTGACGAGATTCAAGGAACTGAGACAGGAACCGAATCTGAAAAAACCGAGGAGAAAAAAGAGGAAAGATCGGAGAAAGTGGAAGGAATACCGATAGAGGTGGAAGAGCCCGTGAGAAACGTGGTTGAAAAAGCTATCGGTGAAGGTTTCAATTCTTACTATATAAGAGTCACCCTGAAAGAAGGAACACAGCTGAAGTCTGCAAGAATGTACCTGGTTTTCCACAAGATCGAAGAGATGGGTGGAGAGGTTGTTAAAACGGTACCACCTGTTGAAGACATAGAAGAAGAGAAGTTCGATCTGGATGTGGATATGATCGTTATAATAAAGAAGAACAAAGAGGATTTGGTACAAGCGATCACCAGTATATCAGATATAGACAAGGTTATCATAAAGGACTTCATGCCTAAAACACCCTCTGTTGAGGAAAAACCGAAAGAGGTGAAAGAAGAGGTGAAGGTTGAGGAAAAAGCTGCTGAAGAGAAAAAAACAAAGAAAAAACTCACTCAGACGGTTAGGGTCGATATAGACAAATTGGACACTCTGATGAACCTCATGGGGGAACTGGTCATAGCAAGGAGCAGGATCGTTGATACCTTGAAAAAGTACAATATAAAGGAAGTTGATGAGAGTTTAGCCCAACTCAGTAGGATCACTCTAGACCTTCAAAACATTGTGATGAAGATAAGGATGGTTCCTATAGCCTTCGTTTTCAACAGGTTCCCAAGAATGGTCAGGGATCTTTCCAAGAAAATGGGTAAAGAGGTCAATTTCATAATTAAAGGTGAGGAAACAGAACTTGATAGAACCTTCGTCGAGGAAATAGGAGAACCCATTCTTCATCTTTTGAGGAACGCTATAGATCACGGTATAGAATCCAAGGAAGAGAGGATAGCAAAAGGAAAACCACCCATTGGGACGATAGTTCTTTCTGCAAGGCACGAAGGAAACAACGTCGTCATAGAGATCCAAGACGATGGAAGAGGGATGGATAGAGATAGGATTGTGAAGAGAGCTATAGAGATGGGACTGATAGATGAGCTCAAAGCTTCCACACTACCAGATGAGAAAGTCTTTGAATTTCTCTTCATGCCTGGCTTCTCAACGAAAGAAGATGTGAGTGAAGTTTCCGGAAGAGGTGTTGGAATGGACGTTGTAAAGAATGTCGTCGAATCCCTGAATGGAAGTGTGGGTATAGAGAGTCAAAAGGATGTTGGAACGAAGGTGACAATCAGGCTTCCTCTCACTCTAGCCATAATTCAGGCTCTTCTTGTGAAAGTTGACAACTACGTTTATGCCATACCGATAGCCAACATAGACAGCACTTTAATGGTATCCAAAGACGATATCCAGACAGTCCAGGATAAGGAAGTCATCGTCATAAGGGGAGAGGTGATCCCCATATACAGATTGTGGGAAGTTCTCGAGATACCCCATGAAACAGAAGAGGAAGCGATGAATACGGTTATAATAAGAATTGGCAACAGAAAGTACGGACTCGTGGTTGACAAGCTGTTGGGACAAGAAGATATAGTTATCAAATCTCTGGGCAAGATGTTCTCCGATGTCAAAGAATTCAGTGGAGCCGCTATTTTAGGTGATGGTAGTATTGCATTAATCCTCGATATATCCAGTATCGCCTGAAGGGGGGATGAACTTGGATACAGCAGTTGAGGAATTCGAGGTTCTGAGTTTCAAGCTCGGTGATCAGGATATGGCTTTCGATGTTGAAAACGTGGAGATGGTGATAGAGACGCCTCAGATAACCCGTGTTCCAAAATCAAAGAACGTCATTGAAGGAGTAATAAATCTGAGAGGAAGAATCGTGGCTGTCGCTAACCTTCCTAAGATACTGGATCTTAATGTAGATGTCGAGAAACTGAAAAGTGTCATCATAATGAATGTGAGCGATGTGGAAATAGGCTTTCTTGTAGAAGAAGTAAATGGTGTTATGAGAGTTACAGAAGATGAATACGACAGAAACGTCGTTTCGGAGAAATTCGGAAAGAAATCGAAAGGTCTGATTAAAAAAGATGAGAACGATCTGGTCGTTTATCTGGATGTCAACGAGATAGTATCCGAGATAGTATCTGCTGGGACTTGAAGGGGGTATGAGAAATGGGAAAGAAGGTATTAATAGTCGATGATGCCGCTTTCATGAGGATGCTTCTAAAGGATATCGTCACGAAGGCCGGTTTCGAAGTTGTGGGGGAAGCAGCAAACGGTGTTGAGGCAGTTGAGAAATACAAAGAGCTGAAACCAGATATAGTCACCATGGATATAACGATGCCGGAAATGAACGGTATAGAAGCTGTGAAGAAGATTAAAGAGATAGATCCGAATGCTAAGGTAATCATGTGTAGTGCTATGGGGCAGCAAGCCATGGTCATAGAAGCGATTCAAGCGGGAGCCAGAGATTTCATAGTCAAACCTTTCCAACCTTCAAGGGTTATAGAAGCCCTTCAAAAGCTTGCCAAGGAGTGAGTGATATCGGGGCGCTTATACTTCAATTCTCGATAGCTCTTGGAATACTTATCGGTGTTCTTCTTCTCATTTATTTTTTTGTCATGAAAAGATTTCCAAGAACATTTGGAGGAAGGCATATAACGATCTTGGAAAGAAGGTACATAGACAGATTTTCATCTATAGTGTTGGTAAGGATCATGGACGAATATTATTTTATATTGGTTACACAATCCGGTGGTACTGTCCTTAAAAAATTGAAGGCGGAAGAGATATCCGAGGAGGATTTCTCTTCCGTCTTCTTCAAAAAGCTAGGAAGAAAGGAAAAGGAAAAATGAAAAGGATCTCTCTAATATTGTTGCTTGTATTCTTGACCGTTGAAACCTTTTCCCAGGAGGAAATTCCCCTTCCTTCCATATCGATCGGTATAAAACCAGTTGAAGAACCAAGAGAACTGGTTACAACGCTGGAGATTCTCCTCATACTGACTGTTCTGGCACTGGCACCAAGTATCCTAGTGCTTTTTACATCTTTTACCAGGATTATCGTCGTCTTTTCCTTCTTGAGGAACGCTCTTGGAACAAGACAAACTCCTCCGAATCAGGTCTTGATAGGGCTTGCCCTTTTTCTAACATTTCTCATAATGCAACCCGTCTGGTCTGATATATACAACAACGCCATAACGCCGTACCTTAAAAAAGAGATAGGATACGATGTGATGTTCTCAAGGATCATGGCTCGTGTGAGGGAATTCATGATAGGAGAACTCAAAAACCATCATAACGAGGATAATGTTTTCCTTCTTGCGAAGAATACAGGGCTGGAGATAGAAAATCTAGATCAAGCACCGAATTCTGTTCTTATACCGGCTTTCGTTCTAGGAGAGCTGGAGATTGCCTTCAAAATGGGGGTGGTTCTCTACATTCCTTTCATAGTGATAGACATGGTTGTTGCAAGCATCCTGCTTTCCATGGGTATGATCATGATACCACCTATATTTATATCTCTACCTTTCAAGATATTGGTTTTCGTACTGGCAAATGGATGGGATCTGTTGATAGAAGGTTTGATAAAGAGTTTTGCGAGGTGATATCTTGACTGTTGAAGTTTTCATAGATGTTGTCAGAGAGGGTATAAGCACGCTTATAACCATAATAATCCCTCCCCTTCTCGTTAGTCTTGCCGTTGGCTTGGTGATAAGTATATTCCAAGCTGTCACGCAGATACACGAGCAGACCCTAACATTCGCCCCAAGAATAATCGCCATATTCCTAACGATATTGGTCATAGGTGGTTGGATGCTTCAAAAGTTGTTGGATCTAGCCTTGGACATGCTTACAAGATACCTTCAGATGATATAGGAGTGAGAGCAAGGTGAGAGTGGATCTACACGTTCATACAACGGCATCCGACGGGGAATTATCCCCTCAAGAAGTGATGAGAAAAGCTTTTAGAGATGGAGTGGAGATTCTCTCGGTAACAGATCACGATACGTTGGAAGGGTTGGAAGGATTCACACCAGAAAGTGTGATATTCATCCCAGGTGTCGAGATAAGCGCTCGTTTTGAAAGGACACTCCATATTCTTGGATATGGATTTGACCCTCAAAACGATGTTTTAAGAAAAACTCTTTCAGATCTTCAGAGAAAACGTTCAGTGAGAAATGAGATGATGCTGGATAGGGCAAGGTCTATTGGTTTTGAACTTTCGATGGAAGAACTTCAAGAAATAGCTGGAAACGATGTGATTGGAAGACCTCATTTTGCCAGATTGATGATGAGAAAAGGGTACGTTAGCTCTTATGAAGAAGCTTTTGAAAAATACCTGGGAAAGGGAAAAATCCTGTACGTTGAGAAGGAAAGATTGGAACCTGAAAGAGCGATAGAGCTCATATTGAAAGCAGGGGGTATTCCTGTTCTTGCTCATCCATATCAGACAGGGTTTGAAGGGGAGGAGCTTGAAAGATTCATAAAGAGGCTGAAGGGATGCGGTTTGAAAGGGATAGAAGTTTTCTACCCTGAGCATACAGGCAGAATGGTGGAAGAGTATTTAGAGCTTTCGAGAAAATATGATCTTCTGGTGACAGGTGGTAGTGATTTCCATGGAGAAAGCACCACACTTTCCTCCTTCGGTATGAATGTCCCCTTCCTATACATCAGAAAATTCCTCAAAGAACTGCAAATTCTCTGATTCTTAAGTTTCAATAAAAATTATCAACATCGTTTACTCTCTTGTATTTTAATAAGTTAATGAGGGGGTGAAGTACCATGATGAAGAGGATGATTATGATATTTCTTCTCCTTGCACTTCTGTGGTCATGCGCTGGAAAAACTCCTGAAACTCCTGAAACATTCGAACCGGAGAAAACATACGATGAAGTAACATGCGGCGCTTTTAAACCAGGAGCCATCATGGTTTCAACCGACTCGGAGTGGAGCCAACTCGATGAGGGGAGTTTCGTGTACATCGTGACCACATCAGGACTATACGGCTATATGAAAGTTTTGGATATAGGAGATGATTCCGTTGTTTTCAACTATGCGTTGTTCGATGACGAAGGGGATGTTTTCAAACATGAGGAGAACGTTCTTTTGAAGATAGACAAGGGTATAGATATGGATAACGACAGTTTCAATGATGTCTTGTTCTCATCCAAAAAGAGAAGGAAATCTTTTGATACCAGCATTAGATACTTGATATTTCCAAAATATGCTGATGTCTCCTCGATGTTCAGCGCCGATCTTAAGAAAATAAAGGGAATCATAAGTTTGAGCACATCAGAGAATTTGATCGCTGTGAGTGATGGATACACACTTTATGAAGAGATACCACCTTCGACGGAAGTTGTTGCTTTTGTTAAAACGGAAAACCTGCCATCTTTTAAAGAGGGTGATTTCATAATAGATGTTTTGAGTGGCAGGAAGACGGGCAGAGGGTATTTCAGAAAGATAACGAAGGTTGAAGATCATGGAACTTACGTTTTGATCCACTCGACTCCAACGAGTTTTAACGAGGCGTTTGGAAGTTTCAAACTTCATGCGGAGAATATCACGTTAGATGAGATGACCCCTATCAACGAGGATGCCAAGATTCTTCTTGAAACTATGAGAAAAGCCGATGTTGAACTTGAGAAGACGATATCACTGATCGATACGTCGAATGTGAAGGCCAGTTTGGATATATCTCTGGGATTTGGTATCAGTGTTGATACAGATCTTGATCTAGATGGATTGAGTCTTAAACACTTTCTTTTCAGAATTGATTTTGATTTCGAACATAACCTTGTCCTTGAAGCTCTTCTGACCGTAAGCTATGAAAGAGAGGATACAACGTCTCCATTCTTCGAGCCAGGTTTTTATTTCACAATAGGTGGAATACCGATTGAGATAAGCTTTCCTGTATATGCAGGCTATGACCTCGATGTAGATGCGACTGTTCAAGCAACAGCAGGCTACAATGTTGGACTATCCTTCTACGGTGGTGTGGAGGCAACAAGTTGGTCCAATTGGCACACTATTTCAGGCCATGAAGGAGAAAGTGAACTCATAGGTCCAGAACTTGAAATAGAAGGAGAGGCAAGTTTCAAACCGTATCTTGGAATCGGTATGAGAGTGTCCGTGGCATACGTCGCTTTCGTTGAAGGAGGTGTGAGACCTTACGTTGAAATAGGAGGAGAGGGTCACGTCTATGCCAACGGAGATGGTTATGCAGATTGCTCTCTAGATGTAGGAATGGAGTTCACATTGGGAGTTGGTATAGATCTTGTGCTCTACGAGTTCAGAGAAGACTGGACCATATTCGATTGGACTATAAAATCGTATGACCTGGAACTCTGGAAGCAGCTTGCATATCCAAGCAACCTGAGAGCATCTTTTGAAAGCGATGGAGTTCACTTAAGTTGGACAGACAGATCCATCCTGGAAAATGGCTATGAGATTCAAAGAGGTAAAAGGAACGTTCTTGGAACAGTCGTATGGGCAAAAATAGGAGAGGTTGGAGAGAACGTGACAAGCTTTATCGACCAAAATCCCGAATCTGATGTTGTTCTCCATTACAAGGTGAGAGCTTTTGCTGATACTTCCTTTGGGAAAGTGTATTCCGACTGGTCAGAAAGCGCCACGACCATAAACCATAGTCCCAACACGCCTTACAATCCATCTCCCCAGAATGGTGCCGTGGATGTCTCATTAACTCCCATCCTTTCCTGGGAATGTGAAGACCCCGATTGGGATCCCGTAAAGTACGATATCTACCTCGGAACAACTTCTCCCCCACCTCTTCTAGTTTCGGATCATCCGTACAAAACTTACACTATAACGACTCCTCTATCTTACAACACGACCTATTACTGGAGAATAGCAGCCAAAGACGATAAAGGTGGCGTCAGATACGGTCCTATTTGGAACTTCAAAACCTTGTTACCTGGGCATTATATCCTAACAATCGATACCTATCCAGACAAAGGTCTCACAGTTTCGATAGATTCGACATCCGGTGTCTCACCACTTTCATTGAGTGTTGTGGAAGGAAATCACACTGTGTCTGTACCATCACCTCAAATGATGGATAGGAGCACTTTCGTCGATGGGGAAGATACACTATATCTGTTCAAAAACTGGAACGACGGTGTGACAAGTGCTACAAGAGTTGTCTACGTGGATCGTGATATAACCCTCACTGCAAACATGTTGAGATTCTTCAAAGTGATAGTGGATGTCGAACCGACAGGTGCTGGAACAGTCATCTACACAAGAAAACCCGATGATCTGTATTTCGAAGGAACTTCCGTTATTTTCCAGGCAATTCCAGCTTCAGGATACAATTTCCTGTATTGGGAACTCAACAGTGAGATAATAACTACAAATCCTCTCGAATGGGAGATACACTATCCAATACACTTGATCGCCAAGTTTCAATGAGGAGCCTGTCAGGGCTCCTCATTCTTCCAGTCTTCCCCGTTTCAAGATCAAAACCCTATCACAGATCCTGGAGAGCTCTTCAAAGTCGGATGAAAAGAGGATGATCGCTCCTTTCTTTCTTATCTCATCCAGCTTCTTTCTGAAAAGAGCCACGGATTTAAAATCCAACCCCTCTGTTGGCTCAACCGCAACAAGCACCGTGGGATTAGAAGATAGCTCTCTTGCTATGATCAATTTTCTGATGTTGCCGCCTGATAAGGTTTTCACACTCGCTTTTAAGGAATGAACTTTTACGCCATATCCTTCGATGGCTCTTTCACAGAATTTGAGTATATTTTTGAATCTCAGAATGGATCCTCTGGAGAAGACCTTTCTATGAACCACTGTGGATACCATGTTTTCCCAAACCGTCATATCAGGACATACGCTCACTTCCGGATCTTCTGGAATGTAAGATATTCCAAGATCTCTTCGAGCACGCAGATCGAGTTCAGTTATGTCTTTCCCTTTTAAAATAATTCTTCCTTTAACCGGTTTTCTTATTCCAACAATGATTTCTGCCAATTCCTTCAAACCTATCCCATCAAAACTCGTCACACCGACAATATCGCCTTCATTCACTCTAAAACTCAAATTGCTCAATTTCACCACATTCGATCCATCCACGTAGGATATGCCATCCAAGAATAGGATCTCCTTACTCCCCAAGGAACTAGCTGTTTCTGATCGATGAACAGGTACATCACCAAGCATGAGTTTTGACAGATCATCCCTAGAAACACTACCATTTTTCAAAATTCCTCTCACCTTACCATCTTTCAAAACGATGATTTCATCGGAGATCTCCATGATTTCATCGAGCTTGTGACTTATGAAGATAACAATCTTATTTTCATCGACCAATTTCTTAAAAATTCCGAACAGCTTTTCAACTTCTTCAGGTGAAATGTAAGTTGTTGGCTCATCGAATATGAGGACCTTTGCGTTTCTGTAAAGTAACCTTAGGATCTCCACCTTCTGCCGTTCACTCATGGAAAGATCCTGAACTTTCTTCGATATGTCAACCTCCAATCCATAATGTTCCATAAGATCTTTGATCTTGTTCAAGGCATTCTTTCTGTCTATGCTCCCAAAAAAGTGAGAGGGCTCCTTTTCCAATATTATGTTTTCAAGTACATTCAGCGAGGAAAACAATAAAGGCCTTTGGTGTACCATACCTATTCCTGCGTCCATAGCTTTCCTTGGGTTTGATATCGTCACTTTCACTCCATCGATACGTATCTCACCGGCATCCGGTATCAGCTCTCCACACAGGCATCTCATGAGAGTCGTCTTCCCAGCTCCATTCTCACCGACGATGGCATACACCTTTCTCTCTCCCAGTTTGATACTTATGTTATCGTTCGCAACGACTCCTGGAAACCTCTTCGTGATATTTTTCATCTCTATGAACAATTTTTACCCCCTTCCTTCCGATTCTCTTGAAATGGTTCATTTTCCCTTTCCACTTCCAGCACCTTGGCTTAAGATCTTTTCAAGCCTTTCCTGAGTTATGAACTGAGCTTTGTAGTGTTGCCCCGTAATTTTGTATAACTGCGTATCGAACGCTCTCATATGATTTTCAGATCCTTTTATCAAGTTTTCAAACACGAATATCAAATCATGATTATCCACTTTTTTGAGGTACTCTTCCAGATCGTAGATGTCCTTATCTTCTATCAGAGTTCCCACTTCATATGCATCCTTCAAACTTTTAGAACCTTTCTCTACCAGCTCTTCATAGAGCTTTTTCAATTCATCGTTTTGGAATACCCCAATTTCATCCGAATATTTGAATTCTAAGTTGTACTTTTCAAGAAGGGCCTGAACCATCTGCATATGTGTGACTTCAGACAACGCAATGTTCCCAAATGTCTTTACTCCCCAGATTTTGTAAAGAGTCATGTAAACGTCCCTGGCGAGCTTTTCTTCTTCAATCACGAAGATCAAGGAAGATGCTTCGAAATCTGAAAGTGGTTCTTTAGGTAGAGAATACACGGTAGCTAAAGCCTCGGGTTTCACAGTCCTGTACTTGAAGAAAACGAAATTGAACCCAGCAGTACGAAAATCAAAGTTACAACGAATTTTTTCATAGTGAGAGCACCTCCACTTGATGTTGTCTTTCGAGATCTAATTATAACGATGAGAGCTTAAAGAAAACTTAGAAAAGCGATATTTGGAAACCGATATGGTAATATCTTATTCTGAATTCCAGAGAGCTGAGGGGGTATGAAGATGTCCAGTGATATCAGGGAATTCATGAAAGAGAGAGAAATACTCAACGATATCGTAATGAAATATGCTGATCTCTCGATCAAGAGATTCTACAACCTGGATTCCAAGGTTTACGAAGAAGGTGCCCTCTCCAGAAAAGTGAAAGAACTCATGGGACTGGTGGCTTCTTTAGTTTTAAGGTGCGATGATTGTATAAAATACCATGTTGTAAGATGTTTTGAAGAAGGAATTACCGATGACGAGTTCACGGAAGCTGTGGCGATAGCGTTAGTGGTTGGAGGATCCATAACCATACCACATGTGAGGAGAGCTTTCAAAGCTTGGGACGAAATGAAAAAGGAGGTGTCAGGATGAAGATACTTTTCAAGGGAGGGAAAGTGTATCCAATAACTAAGGAACCCTTTGAAGGGGATGTACTCGTCGAGAGTGGAAAGATAAAGGATATGGGAGAGAACCTGAAAGATCCAAACGCGGAAATAATCGATGTTAAAGGAAAGTATCTTTTTCCAGGTTTTGTGGATGCCCATTCCCACATAGGTTTGTACGAAGAGGGAGTTGGATATTACTACGCTGATGGGAACGAGATGACCGATCCCAACACCGCTCATGTTAAGGCACTGGATGGTTTCAATCCCCAGGATCCAGCCATAGAGAGAGCCCTCATAGGCGGTGTCACGACAGTTATGGTTCTACCAGGGAGCGCCAATCCGATAGGAGGTCAAGGGGTTATCTTGAAGTTCAAATCCAAAGTTGTTGAAGAGATGGTAGTAAAAGAGCCAGCTGGTCTGAAGATGGCTTTTGGAGAGAATCCCAAAAGGGTTTACGGTGAGCAGAAAAAGCAAGCCCCAGCAACTAGAATGGGAACGGCTGCCATAATAAGGGAATTTTTCATGAAAGTCGTGGATTACACGAAAAAGAAGGAACAGGCGAAAAAGGAAAAGAAGGAATTTACAGAAAGAGACCCCAAACTCGAGATAGGAGAAAAAGTACTGAAAGGCGAAATCCCAGCAAGAATACATGCACACAGAGTTGATGATATACTGACTGCCATCAGGATAGCCGAAGAATTCGGCTTCAAATTTGTTATAGAACATGGGACAGAAGGTTACAAAATCGTTGATATACTGGCAAAAAAGGGTATACCCGTTGTGATCGGCCCCCTTTTGACGTTCAGAACGAAACTTGAGCTGAAGGATCTTAAGATGGAAGCTGTGAAAATATTGGTGGAAAAAGGTGTTTTGACCGCTTTTATGTGCGATCATCCTGTAATACCACTGGAATACATGAGTGTGCAGTCCGCTGTTGCGATGAGGTACGGTGCAAAAGAAGAGGATGTTTTGAAAACCATAACCATAAATCCTGCAAAGATCCTGGGAATCGATGATAGAGTGGGGTCTCTGGAAATCGGAAAAGATGCGGATATCGTTGTATGGAGTGGGCATCCCTTCGATATGCGATCCAAGGTTGAAAAGGTTTACATAGAAGGAAAGTGCGTTCTCGATATTTCATGAAAGGAGGGTATCAAATGAGATTGAAAGGCAAGGTAGCGATAATAACAGGGGCAGGAAGGGGAATAGGAAGGGAAGCGGCGAGATTGTTTGCGAAGGAAGGGGCAAGGGTGATAGCATGCGATGTTATGGAGGAATGGGTGAAGGGGTTGGAAGAGGAAGTAGAAGGGATAGAGGGGTACAAGCTGGATGTGACAGAGAGGGGGATGATAGAGGAGGTTGTGAAGGATGTGTATGGGAGGTATGGGAAGATAGATGTATTGGTGAACAATGCAGGGATAACGAGGGATGCATTGTTTGTTAGGATGAAGGAAGAGGATTGGGACAGAGTTATAGAGGTTAATTTGAAAGGGGCATTCAACATGACACAGGTAGTGGTTCCATACATGGTGAAGGGAGGGGGAGGGAGCATAATAAACAC